>Ga0131853_10007447_pt1 | contig 19817 bp, 15 predicted proteins | sample TergutLab28metaG_FD_92764 | JGI IMG/M metagenome (GOLD analysis project Ga0131853, IMG submission 92764) | Labiotermes labralis P1 segment gut microbial communities from Petit-Saut dam, French Guiana - Lab288 P1 (version 2) (version 2) | ecosystem: Host-associated > Arthropoda: Insects >... | reverse complement strand
TGGGTACTTTCTATTACGGCTTACTCTGGGGTCTTCTATTACCCTAAAATATTCTAATATATTTCTTTTCTCTTCTTCCATTACTCCTTTTTACCATATTTCTTTTATATGCTCTAGCCCTGTAAAAATTGCCGATAGCTCTTGACTTAATAATTAAATAACCCTAATATGGTAAAGTTATGTTACAAAAACTCCTCACCTTAATATTTGGTAATAAATACGAGCGCGACCTTAAAGCCTTACTGCCTATCTTGCATAAGGTAAACGATTGGGAAAATTGGGCTTTAGCTTTAAAAGATGCCGACTTTCCCGCCGAAACAACCAAACTTAAAGAACGGTTAGCTGCCGGTGGAAGCCTTGATGACCTACTGCCGGAAGCCTTTGCTTTAGCGCGCGAAGCTTGTAGACGGGTATTAGGCGAACGCCCTTACGATGTACAGATACTCGGCGGTATTAACTTGCATAAGGGCCGTATTACCGAAATGAAAACCGGTGAAGGTAAAACCCTAACTAGCGTTACCGCCGCCTACTTAAATGCCCTAAGCGGCAAAGGGGTGCATGTTGTTACGGTAAACGATTATTTAGCCGAGCGCGATAGCCAATGGATGGGCCGCGTGCATAACTTTTTAGGTTTAAGTGTAGGGGTTATTTTAAGCACTATGGATGCCGAAGCCCGCCAAAAATCTTACAGCTGCGATATTACCTATGCCACCAACAACGAACTGGGCTTTGATTATTTACGCGATAATATGCGTTGGGATAGCAAAGCTAAGAGCCAGCGCAGCCATAACTTTTGTATTATTGACGAAATTGACAGCATTTTAATTGACGAAGCGCGTACACCTTTAATTATATCGGGTGCGGTGGAAGAAGACACCACTAAAATATCTGAAATTGATAAACTTGTTAAATTTTTTGACGAAGTTAAAAAAGACCCCGAAACCGGCCTTTACCCCGTTGACGACCCTTTAGTTAAAACGGTGGCCGATGGCGACTATAAATTAGATGAAAAAAATAAACGCATTATCTTTACCGACCCCGGTATGAACAAGATGGAAAAGCTGCTTACCGAACGCGGCAAAATTAAAGGCACCCTCTTTGATGAGCAAAATTTTGAATGGGTGCATTACTTTACCCAAGCGATGAAAGCCCATTTGCTCTTTCATAAAGATGTCGATTATATTGTCGATGACGATAAAGTTTTAATTGTTGATGAGCACACCGGCCGTACCTTGCATGGCCGCCGCTATAACGACGGCCTCCATCAAGCTATAGAGGCTAAAGAAAGTATCCGCGTAGCCAAACGCAATGTAACGCTGGCTACCATTACCTTTCAAAACTTTTTTAGAATGTACGCTAAAATGTGCGGTATGACCGGTACCGCCGATACCGAAGCCCGCGAATTTGCTAAAATTTATAACCTCGATGTCGCCGTTATCCCCAGTAACCGCCCCTTAGCGCGTATCGATGAACAAGATGAAATTTACTTAAACGAACAATTTAAATTTGAAGCTATCGCTAAAGAGATTGGTGAACGGCATAAAGCCGGCCAACCTATCTTGGTGGGTACCGTTAGTGTAGAAAAAAGCGAGGCTTTAAGTAAGTTACTTACTAAACGCGGTGTAAGGCATGAGGTACTTAACGCTAAAAATCATGGCCGCGAAGCCCTTATTATAGCCGAAGCAGGAGCTAAAGGCAGCGTAACCATTGCCACCAACATGGCCGGTAGAGGTACCGACATTAAATTAGGCGGCAACCCCGAACAGCGCGCCCGCCGCAAAGTGGGAACAGAAGCCAGCGAAGAAGAATACCAAACCGCCCTTAAAAAAGAGCTGCTTAAATGGCAAGATGAATATAACGAAGTGCTCGCCTTAGGCGGCCTTTATGTGGTGGGTACCGAACGCCACGAAAGCCGCCGTATCGATAACCAGCTGCGCGGCCGTTCGGGCCGGCAAGGTGATGCCGGACGCAGCAAGTTTTTTATCAGCTTAGACGACGACTTAATGCGTTTGTTTGGTGGCGAGCGTTTTAGAGGTATGATGGCGCGGCTAGGCATGAACGATGGTGAAGCTTTGCAGCACCCTATGCTTTCGCGCTCTATCGAGCGAGCGCAAAAACGTGTGGAAGACCGTAACTACGAAATTCGTAAACATCTTTTAGATTACGATGATATTTTAAACAAACAACGTACCTATATTTACGAAGTGCGCAACAGTGTACTCACCGATGAGGCGATGAAAGAGCGTATCTTACGTACGGGGGTAGAATTAGCCACTGAGCTTGTCGAAGCTAAAAATAAAACCAATGAAAAATTATTAGAAGATTTAAAACAGCAGCTTAACTTTATACCAAGCGATACCGCTGAATTTTTAAATAAAAATAACGAAGCCCGCAAAGCTTTTATAGCTGGTTACTTAACCCAAGACCTTAACGAAAAAGAGGCTTTAACCTCATCGGAAGTGCTTAACCAATTTATACGCTATGAGTATTTACGCGCCCTTGATGATAAATGGCAAAACCACCTAGAGGCGATGGAAGGCCTGCGTGAGGCGGTAGGACTGCGCAGTTATGCCCAAAAAAACCCCCTCGTAGAGTACAAAATTGAAGGCTCTAATTTGTTTAACCGTATGTTAGATGATATACCGCCGCTATTAGCCGCTAAAATTTTTCAAATTCGTATTCAAAAAGCTCCGGCCGTACGTACTTCTAAAGTTATTGCCGGCGAGGCACGGCATAATAGTATGGGTAACCTTGATGCTATGCGCACCAAAAGCGGCGAACGCAGTGAAGCCAATGCCGCAAAGGTTACCGTTAGGCGTACCGAACCCAAAGTTGGCCGCAACGACCCTTGCCCCTGCGGCAGCGGCAAAAAGTATAAGTTTTGCCACGGAGCGGGCAAATAGCTGAAAAGTGGAAGAGAGGCTTTATGAAGAGTAAAATTTGGTTTTTATTATTTTTTGTTGCGGCTAATAGTTACGCCAATAACAGCCCTTTTGCCAATAGCATTTTTGCGGCTACCCATCCATGGGGTTATGAGCCCTCTAACTTTTTGATATTTAGTGATGATGGTACGGCAGAGCATAGAGTTACTATTGGCGGTATTAATGGCCATATTGCTGACTCTGCACTGTTTACTTATAGTATAGATGGTAATATGTTAACTCTTACCCCTATAAACAGTGGCTGGGTTCGAAATTTTCGTATTAGTAACGATGGCAATACCCTTGATTTTATAACGACCAGCGGAGAGTTGTCTTATGACCCGCCTTATATACGGCAGTAATGATAAAAAGCTAGCTTTTTTTAGCTTTAGCCAGCTCCTCTTTAAGACGGGCTATCTCTTCATTTTGCTTTTCTAAGATTTGTTCTTTAAGAGTAATTTCTTCATTTAGCCCTTCTAAGGCTTGGTCTTTAATAGTAAGTACTTCGCTTAATTGGCCAATTACCTTACTTTGCAGTAAAGCTTCTTCTTTTAGTTGGGTATTCTCTTGGCTGGTTAAAGTTATTACACGCTGCTGCTCTTCGGCTCGGTCTTTTTCGGCCTTCAGCAGTTTGGTAAGTTTTTCTTCCCCTTTATTTTTAAGCATAGCAAAATCAAGTAACCGTTTCATTATGCCCTGCTCTTCCATACTAGTACATTCACCGCCGCTTAGCAAAATATGGTTACGAACTTTTAGTTCCAAAAAGAGACTAGCTTGTATTAATTTTTGAGTGCTGCTAATATCGGCGGTACTAAAAACAAGGTCGGCCTTTTCGCATGGGTGATTATGCACAAAAACAACCTGCGAGGCATCGTAGTAGTTAAAGCCTCTAAAAACCTCTTTTACTTTTAGCTTTACGTTCCATTCACCGCCTATAGCCACTAAATCGATAAAAGCTAAGTGCCCCTCGTTATTAAAGCCCAAAGTCCAAAAATATTCACGGCTCATATCGTAACCCTCTTCATTAAGCCGAATGATAGGCCAACGTTTGCCTTTTGTTCTTAGTGGGATATAAACTTCTGGGCCACTTTTCTTTACCTCTTTATCTGCGGGAGGAACAGTGGTAAGGTCTATCTTCATTTCATGCTTTAAAAAAGCCTCAATTATAACACTAACATCATTACTTATACTGGCCGACCAATATAAATCTTTCTCTGGAATTTTTACATCTTCTAAATCCATTTTTAATTATACCATAATTTATTAGCTTTGTAACTGGTACAAACATATCCCTGCCGCTACAGCCACGTTTAAACTATCTAACCTATTGTTAGTGGGTATGCTGATTAAATGGTCGCAATTTTTACGCACCAACTGAGCAAGGCCTTTGCCTTCGCTGCCCATAACTAAGGCAGCTTTGGCCGTAACTTTAACTTTGTTAATGGGTTCGCCATCTTTAGTAGTGCCGTAAAGCCAAAATCCGGCCTCTTTAAAGGCTTTAAGGGCGGCATTAATGTTGGGTACAGCACCGTGAGCCACCAGCTCGCTGGCGCCGGCGCTGGTGCGCATAACGGTATCGGTATCGCCTTGTGCGCTGCGGCGCTCGCCGTAAATTACTAAATCGACCCCAAAAAGGCAAGCGCTGCGTAATATAGCCCCCAAATTGTGCGGGTCGGTTACGCCATCAAGCACTACCACTAAGGCTTTATCTTTACCGGCTAAAGCCTCCATCTTTTTATCAAACCATTTTTGGCCGCCCAGCTCGGCCACCGGTATGGCTAAAGCCGCCTGAAAGGCTCCCATCTTTTTAAGCTCGTCTTTACTAACTTGTTTAACAGGAATAGCTCTTTTATTGGCTAAGGCAAGCAAGGGCCTTACCCTATCGTTTTCTTTAACATAAAATAAGGCTAGGGCTTTTTTGCCACCCTTTAAACGTTCTTCAATGCCGTGCAGGCTAGTTAAGTAATCCATAGGTTGTTACTATAACATAAATAGCCGGCAATTAATAGAGCTAACTACCAATGCCGATGATTAAAAAGTTATATCGTCGCGCATACCTACTATATCTTGCCGTCCCAACGGGTTACCGCCTACCCAAAGATGCGAAAGCCTTGTAAGACCAGTTATATCTAAGCCGGTTAACTGATTGTTACCCAAATCAACCGTCTGTAAGTTATTATTATTACTTAAATCTATGGTTGTTAGTTGGTTATTATAAACATCAAGCCGAACCAAGTTAATAAGGTTATCTATCTTCAAGTTGATAAGGTTACTGTTACGTATACTAAGCCAAGTTAAGTTAGTAAGATGATTTACCTTAATGCTGGTTAGCCTGTTACTGCCTACTTGCAGACTAGTTAAATTGGTGTTACTACTTAAATTAAGGGCTTCTAAAAAAGTTCGCTGAGCGCTAAGACTAATTAAATTAATATTATTACTTACATCAAGGTTAGTTAGCGGGTTTTGGCTTACATCAAGGTCTCTTAAATTAACAAGGTTGCTTACATCGATATTTATTAAGTTATTATCCCTTATACTTAATAATGTTAAATTTACATTATTGCTTAAATCGATATTTGTTAGTTGATTGTCATCTAACCATAATGCCGTTAAATTGGCAAAATTACTTAAGCTTATGCCGGTTACACCGTTACCGCTCATATCTAAATATGTTAAATTAATGTTATTGCTAATATCAAGGTTGGGCAGCTGGCTATACCTTACGCTAGGCTCCGTTAGATTTTCGGTAAAAAGCATATCAAAAGTAAAATCATCTATATCGGGCACAGCAAATGGGCTATTGCCTATACTAAGCCTAGTTAAATTGATAAGATTATTTATATTTAATTCAGTAAGGTAATTATTCCCTACCGAAAGTTCGGTTAAGTTGCTAAGATTATTAACCTTTAAGTTAGTTAAACGATTATTATTTACATTAAGGGTAATTAAATTTATATGCCGAGCAACATCTAAATTAGTTAGCCGGTTAAGAGACGCATCAAGATGGGTTAAATTAAGATTATTACTTATATCTAAAGCAGTAAGCCTATTCCGGCTTACGTTAAGGTAATTTAAATTTGTAAGCCGGTTTATATCTAAATGAATTAAACCGTTACTTACTGCCTTTAAGCTAATTAAATTAAAGTTGTTGTTTAAATCTAGGGTAAGTAACCTCCTATTATGGCTTACATCAAGCTCCATTAAATTAGGGTTATTACTTACATCTAAGCCGGTTAGCCCGTTAAAGCTTATGTTTAATGTGGTTAAGTTAGGCATAGTGCTTATATCTATAATTTGTATAAAGCCGTTATCACTTAAATCGAGATGGATTAAGCCAATTAAATACGATAAACCAGCCATATTACTGCCAAGCCTTTGGCGGCTGGCATTAAGCTGGGTAATTTCTGCTAAAGCATTACTTAAAGCTTGCCCTGTAAGATTAGCGTTATCACCCAATACATCAGCTATCACATGACGAAAGTTTTCGTTCGGGAATAAACTATTCAGGGTAGCATCAGCCGGTACCGGCAAACCCTGCCCATAAATATTTACCACAGTTGTTAGCAATAAAATTAAGATAAAAATTTTTCTCATAACCACCCTTTATACACTTTAATGACTAAAATTTTAAATTATCTAAGCCGGTTTGTCAACTAAACACCCAAATTTTACTATCAGTAAAATAAAGTTATAACCGGCTTACAGCTTGACTAAAACTTTATAAAACCGTAAACTTAATGAGTAATAGGTGATATAAATATGAAAAAACTACTTGCTTTAGCTATATTATCTTTAATAGCTGCTTGTACTCCCCAAGAGCTGCCGGTAGCCGCCATACAAACTATCGATATAGGCAATATTAGCTTAATACAAGGTACGCTTAGTTACCTAACCCGCGAAGCTATTCCGACACCTTATATTGTGGTGATAGAACTTTATCGTGTAGAGGGTGAAAGCCTACAGTTAATAGCCACCACCGATTTTTTAGAGGAAGGGCAAGTACCGGTAAATTATATGCTGGCCTTTAATGCCGATTTAGTTAATACCGCCACCGGCAGTTACCTCATTAATGCCCGCTTTTTAACGATAAGCGGTACAACTATTTACGAAGCGGCAGAGATGGTAAACCCTTTTAGCGGTAACGCCGGCGTTAATTTGCGTATGCAGCCAACCGGCTATTAGCTATCAGTTTTTTCTTTATTATTTAAATAAATACCTCCGAAACACTATAAAGGAGCTTTTAAATGAAAAAGTTTTTAATAATACTTTTGCTAATAACTACTTTAGCCAATATTTATGGACAAGGCTTACCGGTAGCGACTAACGCCAACCTTGCCAGCCTCTTTCCCGATGCGGCGCTGCGTAATATCATAGCTGCCCGTTTAGGTAACCAAGCTAACCTTACAGGGCAAGCCTTAAGCAATGCTTTAGCTGCCATTACCGGCGAACTTGATGTTAGCGAAAGAAATATAAATAATGCCGGTGGGATAGAATACCTAACCGGCTTAAATGTGCTAGATTTACGCCGTAATAACTTGCCGGGCATTAATGTAAGCAGCCTTGTTAATTTAACCGAGCTTTACGTAAGCGATACCGGCCTTACCAGCCTTAATGTAAGTAACAACCTTAATTTAACTAGGCTTAATGCCGGCCGTAACCAACTTACCAGCCTAGATGTAAGCCGCCTTACGAGCCTAACCTATCTTGCCATAGGCGGTAACCAACTGGCTACTATCGATGTAAGAAGGCTTACTTTGCTCACCGAACTTTTTGTGTGGGGCAACAGGCTAACTACCCTTGATGTAAGAAATAATGTTAATTTAACCGTACTTAATGCCGAAAACAACCAATTAACCCGCTTAGATACAAGACGGCTTACTAAACTAACTTATCTTGCCATCGATGATAATCAGTTAACCAGCTTTAATGCGCGTAATAACATTAATTTAACCCATCTTTATTTATGGGGCAACCAATTAACTAGGTTAGATGTTAGCCGCCTAACTTTACTCACCGAATTAGATGTAGGCGATAACCGCTTAACGAGGTTAGATGTAAACCGGCTTACCCAACTGGAATTTTTGGTTACCGTTGGCAACCAGCTAACGAACCTTAACGTAAACAATAATATTGAGTTAGTTCATCTTTACGTAAGTTATAACCCTTTAACCGAGCTTAATTTAAGTAATAATATAAATTTAACTAGGCTTGATGTAAGTTACACCCGCTTAACCGGCCTTGATATAACTAACCTTACCCAGTTAACTCATATTTGGATTTGGGGCTCGCCGCTGCCGCAGCAAAGAATAATTGGCTTTCATGCTAATATTATTCTCAATGCTCCGCGTAATAGCGACTAATTTTATTTTAAATACACATCGGCCTTTAAGTATTACGATTTTAAAAACAAAAAAAGGAAGCTTTTAAGCCTCCTTTTTTATTTTATGGGCCCGACAAGACTTGAACTTGTGACCCCTGCCTTATCAGGGCAGTACTCTAACCAGCTGAGCTACGAGCCCATAACAAAGCTATCTTAATAGTTATGGCCAAAGTTGTCAAGGGCTTTTTACCTTTTTTGACAAGTTATTAAAGGTAACTTTTAATTGTTTTAGTTAGTTCTTCTTCAAAGTTACCATTAAAACTAAAATTTAGCTGCTTAAGTTTATCACCGGTTATAATATAACGGCTATCGTGACCTAATCTATCTATTATATAGGTAATTAAGTTTAAATAACCGGTCTCGCTTTGCCTAGTTTGCTGGGCCAATAACTTAGCTACAAGTTTTATCAAATGAAGATTAGTCATTTCGTAACCACTGGTAAGATTATAACTTTGTCCCAGCTCACCATATTTTAAAATATGCCACAAGGCACGGCTATGCTGGTCGGCATAAAGCCACGTGCGTCGCTGCTGCCCATCACCATAAATAGGCACAGCTTTAGCCGTTAAAAAACAGCCGATAGTTTTAGGAATTAATTTTTCGTTATGCTGCCCTTCCCCAAAGATGTTACAGCTGTTACTCATCGTTACCGCTAGGCCATAGGTGGTACGATAGGCCATTACTAAGTGGGCGGCGGCGGCTTTACTGGCACTATAGGGCGATGAGGGGCGATAAGCTGCTGCTTCGCTAAAAGATTGACCGGCTTTAGCCGAGCCAAAGACCTCATCGGTATTAATATAATGAAAACGAATTTTTGAAGACGAAAGCCTTACGGCCTCCAATAAACTAAAAGTACCATTAACATTACTCTTAATAAAGTTAGCCGGGTTTTTAATACTATTATCTACATGGCTTTCGGCAGCAAAATGCACTACCGTATCTATATTATACTTAATTAAAAGTTTACTTATTAATTTTATGTTGTTAATATCGGCTTTAATAAAAATATAATTTTTATTATACAAGTTTTTTAAGCGGTCACTATCGGCAGCATAAGTTAGCTTATCTACATTAACTACCTTATTAACCAAATGATGAGCAAATAAAAAATTAATAAAATGGCTACCCACAAAACCACAGCCACCGGTAATAAGTAAATTATTTAACATTTTTCTGCCCTCAAAATAAAGGAGAGCGGAAAGCCTTTGTTATCATAAACGGCGGCGCTATCCATAATATCATAGTCGTATTCGTTAAGCTTTGTCGTTTTTAAGCTGTTTACCGCTAAGCCGTTAATGATAGCGGCCATTGTATGAACAAAACTGGTAAAGGTTTTAGATTTATATTTAACCGACATATAATCCATACCATCATCTTCTAAGCGAGGTTCGCTCTGAAAATACGGATAAGTTATGCGTTTTAAATCGCTGGGGTCATATTCAGCTTCACCCGGTATGGGCAGCATATTTAAAACCGGGTGAAAATCGTTAATAAGCACTAGCCCACCGGGCTTTAAGCACTCCGCAGCTTTAGCAAAAAGTACAGGTAAATCTTTAAACCAAGTTAATGCCCCTATGGTAAAAAGGATTATATCAAATTGATTAGCATAACTTGCCGGTATCTCTAAAATATTACAAGCCACAAAAGAACAATTTTTAAGACCGGCTTTTTCGGCAGTTTCTTGGGCTTGTTTAATAATATTTTCGGCAATATCAAACCCTACGCCGCTACCGGCACCACCGGCCACAAGCGATAGCAGCTCACGCCCATTATTACAACAAAATTGAGCCACTACTTTACCTTTAAAATTTATATTTTCCAGCTCGCTTTGCATATCTTTATTAAAAAAAGCCAAATATTCACTCTTTAACCGTAAATAGTTATTATCACCCCAATGAGGCTGCTTGTTATCAAAGGCCTCTTCCCAAGCGGCTTTATTACTTTGAATATAACTCATCTTTAACACCCCTCATTTACAAGTTATCTTAAAACCACTTATTTGTCAATGATAGCTTTTAGCATTAATTTACAATAATACCGCCGGCGGCCTTGCTTAATAGTGTTTTTTAGGCTATTATATAGGACAATGTGCGGCGTTATTTTAATTATTGGTACACTAGATTACTCGGCTTGGGAGGGCGACCTCATAGGATTAGCCCAAAAAGAAGGCTTTGATGAATGCGCTATTGCCCAAGCCAGTAATATGGAAGAAGCTTTTAGCGTTTTTTTTGAAAACTTACCCGTTTTAATTATTGCCGATACCTCCGTAGAGGGCGGCCGTGAAAACCTTGAAATGCTGAAAACCGAAGAGATGTACCGGCATATCCCCGTTATTGTTGTTACAGAGGAATATCAGGCTAATTTATATGAAAGGCTTTATACCTACGGTGTAGACCGCCTGCTTACCTACAAAGAGCTGGCCAGCGGTGTGCTGCCTATCATTGCTAAACCCCTACTAGTATCTAGCGCCCTTTTCCAGCTACAAATTATGCGCAGCAATGAATTACAAGAAAAAACCCTTTTTGATTTTATCCGCCTCGACTTACTTAAGCCCTATGTGCCGCGCACAATATGGAATATGGTGCAAAAAAATGCCGCTGCCCAAAAGCTGGAGATTAAAGAGCAAGAGATGGAGCTTACCCTTACCTTTGGCGATATTAAAGGCTTTACCACCGTATCGCAGCATCTTAAACCTGTTAATGTTATTAAATTTTTAAATGTGGCTTTTGATACCGTAACCAAGCATGTTTATGCCAATGACGGCGATATAGATAAATTTATTGGCGATGCCTTTTTTGCCGTTTTTAAAGAGCCTGCTAATGCCATTAAAGCTATGGTAAGCATTCAAAGAGAGCTGGCCGCTATACGTGATAAACATTTGCAAGATGGCGATATAGCGGTACAGTTTAGGATAGCTGTGCACTCCGGTACCGTAATTAGGGGTAATGTGGGCGGCAACGGCCGTTTTGATAACACCTTAATTGGCGATGCCGTTAATACCACCAGCCGCCTTGAGCACGAATCGCCGCTGGGGGATATACTTATCTCGGAGGCTGCCGCTTTAAAGGCCGGGCTTAATATGCCGCGCAGCGAAATGCTGGAATTTGATTTGCGCGGTCGTGATAAAGCTATTTACGCCTTTCCTTACTTTGAGAATGTAAAGAAAGGTTTGATTGAAGAGAGATATTAAATAATCACCTGTTTTTTATTATTGAATAAAAGATGCCAGCGTACCTGTAATATTATTACTTTCATTCATAACTATAGTATTATTAATAAATATAAACTCTTTTTGTTCATTCCCGTTAATAATTATTAAACAGCGTTATTAATTTATTTTTAATATCTATTCATTAATTGTTTTGACGACTGTAACACCATTAGACAAAACTTTTACTTTAAGCTATAATGGTAAAATGCTTAACGAAGTTGAAATTAAAAAAGCTCACGCCATTATTTTATTTTTGCGTGAAAGTATTGCCGAACGTTTAGTTGGCCAAACCAAATTGGTAGATGGCCTTATTATTGGTTTAGTATCGGGTGGCCATGTGTTGGTAGAAGGCGCTCCCGGTCTAGCTAAAACCTTAGCCGTTAATACCCTATCTCAAATTACCGGATTAGATTTTAAACGCATTCAATTTACGCCCGATTTGCTGCCGGCCGATATTGTGGGCACAATGGTTTACAATCAGGGGCAAGGCAACTTTACCACTAAAAAAGGGCCTATCTTTAGTAACCTTATTTTGGCCGATGAAATTAACCGTGCCCCCGCCAAAGTACAAAGCGCTTTACTCGAGGCTATGGCCGAACGGCAAGTTACCATCGGCGGCGAAAGCCACAAACTGCCCGAACCTTTTTTGGTGCTGGCCACCCAAAACCCTATCGAGCAAGAAGGAGCTTACCAACTGCCGGAGGCTCAGTTAGACAGATTTTTAATTAAAGTTAAAATAACTTATCCCAGCCCCAGCGAAGAGTTACAAATTTTACGATTGGTAGGGGTAGAAAAAGAAGCCAAACGCTTAAGAGTTATTAACAAAGCCGATTTAATAGAGCTTAAAAAACTAGCCGAACAAGTTAGCGTAGATGATAGTATAGAGCGTTATATTGTTAGTTTAGTGTTGGCCAGCCGCAGTACAGAAAGCCATTTAAACTTTACCAAATTAGTAGAATATGGCGCCAGCCCGCGTGCCACCATCGCTTTGTACCGGGCCGCTAAAGTACGTGCTCTTTTTGCCGGACGTGGTTTTGTTGTACCCGATGATGTTAAAGCTAGCATTTACGAGGTGATGCGCCATCGTATTGTACTGAGTTACGAGGCGGAGGTAGAAGAAATGACCACCGATGATGTTATAAGCGAAATATTAGCGGCGGTAGCCGTACCTTAGGTAGGCGGGCTAATAACTTTTGTAATTACTTACTTATAATATAAATAAAGCCCCCACATCGAGGGGGCTTGTTATGTAACAGTAACTTTAATTAAGGGTTATAAGGCACCATTGTATACTCTAAAGTAGGGGCGATACCTTCGCTATCGATGGTAGCCCAGCTGGCAGCTATAGAGCCGGCGCTGTAGGCTCCGCTATACTCTCCCCGCCAAACTCTTACCAGTAACACTGCTTGGCCTTGACTGTTAATAACACCGGTAAGCTCCATAAAGGCATTTAAGCCGGTACCGCCCCAAGCAACATCGGTTTGTGTACCGCCGGGTAAACCGGTGCGGATACGGCCGTCGGCAGCATAATTTAAGCTCCATACCGTTGTGGTATTATTACCGCCGCCGTATTCGCCGGCATTAGCGTTCCAGCGGTTAATAATTAAATTATTACTGCTTAACTGCATAGTGTGACGGCCGGCGGCTACAAAGGTATCGCCATTTAAAAAGCCATCAATCAAAGCGCCGGCATCAGGTGGAATAGTGCCGATAGGGGGCGTAGGAGGCACGGTCCCGATAGGTGGAGTAACTTCGGCCGGTGGTACCGTACCAACTGGCGGCGTAACGCCGGTAGGTGGTATGGTTCCGATAGGTGGTGTAATAGCCCCTAATTCGTGGTAGGTAATATCGGCCACCGTTACATTACTAAAGGAGTTAAACAAACTTAATACCTCTGCCTTAGCATTATTTAGCAAAATAATTAAGTTACGGGCGCCGGTATCGTATAACTCTACATCAATAATTACTTCAATTTCGGCATCGGCAAGGGCGCTGCCATTGGCCGGCGGAGCGCCATTTACATTAATAGCAATGTAAGTGTGGCTAACATTGTCTGTGCCAAGCGCATACCTAACGGCCCCATCAATCACACTAAGAGCAGGCAGCCTATACAACACGCCTTCGCTTACCGTTATTGTTAAGTTATGGGCATTAAAGCCTCTATCGGTAAATAAGTTAGCAATAGCATGCTCGATAGTATCGTCATCTATAGCTACACCTCTATGGGTTGGCCCTTCTATTAATTGAATATTAACGTTTACAGCAATAGCGGCATCGGCAGGAGCTTCGCTACCGGCAACATGATTAGCCACAGTATACCTAGTAACATCAATGGCCGTTACTCTAAAGCCGGTAGCCTCTAGAGCATCATCGGCACGTTCTACAATTTGGGCCTGTGTAGGCAAAGCAATTAAAACTTGCTCGGCTGCTCCCCCGCCGCTAGATTGAGAACCCCTATTATTACAGGCCAGCAAAGAAAAAGCTAATAACATAATTGATAAATAAGATAGTTTTGTAAATTTAGTCATATTGGCACACTCCTCTCATTTTTGATTTAATAACATTTTTGTTATTTACAGAAGTTAAATTATCGCGATACAGAGGCCTTATTTGACAAAGAGATAACACCTATTAAGCGCATTTAGATAACTTACATTTTACCCACAAATCGTGTAACCACTGCGAAGATTTATTTTTTTGTTTATTACACGATTGTCACGGTTATAGTCTATACCTTTCGCCAAAAAATTACAATACCTTTTTACGATATTTTTTGATAATATTTTCATTATTGTATTATAACGGTTTCTAATTGCTCTATAAAATGGTTAGTACTAATAAGTTAAAAACATAATTTAATGAGTAGGCTATATTTACCGTTTTATTAACCATATTGATGGAGCATAAAATTACTTAATAATAAAATTATTAAGATTATAAAAGGCTGCGCATAACCTTAAAATTGCTTAATCCATAGGCCATTTTTGTAACGCACAAAACAAATGGCATTTCTAATTAGTTCTTCTAATATAACTACACTATAAAGTAGCAGCGGCGGCACACCCAGCCATGCCAGCCATAAAATGAGCGGCACAGCTATTACCCACATTGTAATGGTTTGAGTTATGGTATAAAACCGTACATCACCGCCGGTACGTAAAATACCCACATTTAGCAAATACTCTAAAGTGCGCAAACCAAATAAAATGGCGCTTAAAAGTACAGCAGCTCTTAAATAGCTGGCGGTAAGCCCGCTAAAACCAAAAATATTAGCGATAAAAGGTAAAATAGCAAAAATAATAAGGGCCAATGGAATAGCGCTGACAAAATTTAACCTAATAAAAATTTTGGCTAAAAGTTTAGCTCTTTTAAGGTTATTTTCACCAATGGCTATACCCATAACAATACCGCACGAGCCGGCTATGGCTACTACAATCGTATAAAAAATGTACAAAAAGCTATCTACCGCTGCAAAGGCCGCTACCACCTCTGTGCCGGCTATGGCAAAAGCGCGCCTGTAAGCTGTAAAGCCTAAACCAAACATTAAATCGGCCACTACCACAAAAAAGGTAAGACCAAAAAATTGTTTAAGCAAGGTAAACCCTTCGGGCGAAATAAAATGAAAATAATCTTTAAAGCCTTTACGGATAGGGTTTTTAGCCGACATAAACAAAATAATGTTTAAAGCCGAGTCGGCTACCCACGAAACAACTACGGCAATAGCTGCCCCAGCCACGCCCATAGCCGGCGCTCCTAAGTTGCCAAAAATAAAAACCCAATTTAAAAAAATATTAAAAAAGACGGTAAAAAAAGCTATCCACATAGGGTAGTGGCTTTTTTCGATACTCCTAAACAGCGAAGATACGGTAAGCGAGACAGCTACAAAAGGAAAAGATATAGTAATAATACGCAGGTATTGGCTGCCATAATAAACCACAGCCGGGTCGCTGCTCATAATACTCATCACCCAATAAGCCCCAAAATAAAAACCAACCATACCCAGCACGGCCGCCACTAATACCAAAGCCGTTGTTAAACCAAAGGTGGTACGCATAGCTTTAAAATCGTCGCGCCCCCAATAGCGGCTAAAAAACACCGCCGCACCGCTGCCCAAACCAAAAAAGATAAGCAGCAAATTGTTAAAGAGCTGGTTAGCAAGGCTAACGCTAGCTACGCCTACTTCGGCGCTAAAGCGGCTAATCATAATAATATCGGTTAGCCCTAAAACTACCACCAGCACCATCTCTATCGCAATGGGAGCGGCCAGTTTTAAAAGATAGGGGAAGAACTCCTTTTCGATAGGAAATAATTTTTTAAATAAAGTGTTCATAAAATTTATTTGTTTTAGTACAGCTCCTAACTGTACCACCCTGCGGCTTACAGCCTTTAGGCGGCGTTACCTTAAACTATCTTTTTATAAAAGATATGGCTATAATTATGGGTTAGCAAAACTAACCATAGATTTTAAGGTTTAAATTGATTGTTGATAAATTTAAATAATACGGGGGTGCGCCTTTACCGTAAGTAAACCCACTTATAGGCCACAAGTATCCTATAAATGCTAGCCGGCAACTTAATAAAGGGCAATAAATATCAGGGAATATCTTTGTAAAAAGTGCTGTATAAACTTAAACGGCACGGTTGGTTTTTGATTTTTTTAGTTTTTTTGTTCATATTAAGGCCACAACCTTTAACTATGTATAAATATAGCACATAAATTATGGGTTGTCAAGGGTGGTAACTATCCATTTATAGGTACCAAAACACACAAGTAGCCGGCCGCTTATAAGGCAGCTTTGCAGCAGGCTTTAATTGTTTTAAATTACCTTAAAAAGATATTGACAACGCACAATTATTAACCTATAATACTGCCAATAACTATTATAATAGTTTTAGAAAAGAAATCTTTACATAGTATTGACTAATTCTTTACTAACCACTGTTTTTATAAATTTAAATTAGGAGATTACTATGAAATTTAAACTTAACTTACGCGGCAAAATATTACTCATCTTTTTAGCCGTATCTATTCTCAGTTTAATAATAAGTTTACTCATTACCATGACTATTACCAACATTCCGGCAGCCGATATAATTCAATACTTTTTAATCTTTGGCTTAATTACTCTTATAGGAATTATTTTAACTACTCTTTTAGTAGCTAATTGGTTAGTTAAGTTAATTAAGGCTGTTAATAACTTTATAGTAACCGTTGAAAACGGCGACCTAACCCATAATATAGATAAAAAACTAAGCGGCCGCAGTGATGAAATAGGCGAGCTGGCCATACATAGTAATTTAATGATGGAGCGCCTGCACCACGAAGTAGAGCTTATCCACGATGTAGCCGACGAAGTGAAACTTTTAATTACCGAAATAGATACCGATAGCGACAATATTGCCGATAGCAGCAGCTCGCAGGCCGCTACTGCCGAAGAGATTAGCGCCAACATAGAAGAGTTAAGCAGCACCATTACCAGCAACAATGAAAATACCAAAAATACCGAAAAACTGGCCGATAAAATAGTACAAAATGCCCAAACCGGTGGTGCAGAGGTAGATAAAACTGTAGAAGCTATGCAAACCATTGCCGAAAAGATTAGTATTATAGAAGAAATAGCCAAACAAACTAACTTACTCGCTCTTAACGCCGCCATTGAGGCAGCCCGTGCCGGCGAAGCCGGACGCGGTTTTGCCGTTGTGGCCGGTGAGGTACGTAAACTAGCCGAACGCAGTGCTATAAGCGCCACCGAAATTACCGCACTATCGCAAACCAGCCTCGAAATTACCAATAGGGCAGGCGACTCTATTGGTAAAATTGTACCGCAAATTCGGCAAGCCGCCGAACTTATCCAAGAGGTATCTCATGCCACCTCGCAGCAAAAATCGGGTATTAATCAAATTGAAGAAGCCGTTATTCAACTAAGTAATTCCTCGCAACATAATGCCGCTACCAGTGAGCACCTTGCCGGCGCTGTAAATCATTTACGTAACGAAATGATAAAACTAGAAAAAGAAATTGCTTTTTTTAAAACTAATAGAGGGAAAACTAAATTAATAAATAGTAACTAACAGTGAATAGTTAAATACCGGCAAAAGTTAAACTTTTGCCGGTATAACACTGTTATAATTCTTCGCTATTACCTATTAAATATTAACTAAATTAAACTTGTTTTATCCAGCGTCCCGTACGATAACGCAGCATATAAAAGAAGCAGCGCACAATTTCTTCGCCTACCACTATTAAATAAAGCACAAAGGGCGGCATACCTAAAAATACCATTAAAAACAAAACCGGCACACCAAGCAGCCACATAGTTAATGCTTGAATAATGAGTAGCCATTTAACATCGCCGCCGGCGCGTAAAATGCCCACCGCCATCATATACTCAAACGACCTAAACCCAAAAAGTATACCGGTTATAATAGCCGCATGCACCATATAAGCAGCGGCATTGCCGCTTAAACTAAAGATAGCCGGCATAAAAGGAACGGTAGCCAACATGATTAATCCAAGCGGGATACCCATAATAAAGTTAAGCCTAATAAAAACTTTAGATAGGTGTTTTACTTTGCGTATATCATTTTCGCCAATAGTTTTGCCTAAAATAATACTACAAGCCGTACCAACACCAAAAAAAGCCACAAAAAATATTTGCATTAAACTGCTTATAGCGGCAAAGGCAGCCACTACCTCTGTACCGGCACGAGCAAAGGCGGCACGATAGGCGATAAGGGCCAATACCCAAACCATATCGCTGGCGGCAAGAGGAAGAGCCACCTTTAAATAACGGCCAACCATAGCAACATTTCGTTCGGCTAAAAATTTAAAATACTCGCTGTTAAAGCCGCTTATCGGGTTTTTGCGCGATAAAAGTAGTAATAAATTAAGTATAGCATCTAGCACACGTACCGCTAAATAGGCAATAGCGGCCCCAGCTACGCCCATAGCCGGTAGCCCTAAATTACCAAAAATAAAAACCCAATTTAAAAAGATATTAATAGGAATACAAGCAGCCGCTATCCACATAGGGTAATGGCTTTTCTCGACACTACGAAAGAACCCCGATACCATAATAGAAAAAGCGATAAAAGGCAGGCTAAGAGCAGCTATTCTTAAATATTGCACCGCATAGGTTATTACCTGTAGCTCGCCTTCTTCACCGGCCATTAAAGTTATAATGGGCACGGCATAAATATAAACCGCCACAGCCGCCAATAACGATAGTATAAGCACTACAGCGACAGTTAAACCAAAAGTAGCGCGTAGTTCGGTATAATTTTTAGCGCCCCAAGCACGGCTTAAAAAGACTCCGGCAGCGCTGCTAAATCCAAAGATAAGCATTATACCGCCAAAAAATATAGTGCCGGCAAGACTAATAGCGGCTATACCAACTTCGGCGCTATAGCGGCCTATCATAATAATATCGGTTACATCAACGGCAACATACAAGGCCGATTCTATAACAATAGGCAACGCTAAACTAATTAAGTAGGGGATAAAACCCTTTTCTACGGGTAATAATTTTTTTAAAAGCATATATTTTACTCTTTAATTTTAATCAGCCCCCTTTCATTAAAAAGGGGTGGCGGCAAATAAGATGGGTAGATAAAGCAGTGAATAAAAATTATAAAGAGAAAAAATCTTGATAAGTTACAATAGGTATGCCTAAACTACGCGCCTTATTTAATTTACTGGAGCCTGCATTAACATCATCGCAAACAAGCTTTACTGTGTACTTACTTACACTGCTTACCGCTGTATAACCCATTTCGGCTAGTTTAGCCTCTAACTGGCTACGCGGCAGCGGCCCTTTACCGGTTAAACATACCTCTCCCAAAGTAGCTATTAGGACAGCTTCTTCATCGGTAACATTAAGCACACTAAGCAGTTCACTTACTAACAGTTTATTAGCCGCATCGTCTCTCCAAGCAATTAAATTACGTCCTATAACATAACGATTATCATCAAAGTGCCAAAAGGCCTCTTTAGTCGTAATAGCCAATTTTTTAACGGCCTTTTTGCCTACCAGCCTAATCCCTAAATAACTAATAAAACTACTAATAGTTAAGTTACGGCTTTTTTTCAGCTCGTTAAAAAAGTTTTCGGTCTTTTTATCGCCAAAACCCTCTAGCAAAAATAAATCGCTAGCCTTAACACTATACAAATCTTTGATGGCTTTGACAAGCCCCACTTCATAAAGCTTTCTGATGGTAGCTTCAGCGATATTCTCCATACCACTGCTTTTCACCCAGTACAAAATCTTTTGAATATTCACCTCTGGGCAATTATTATTAACACATT
>Ga0131853_10007446_pt1 | contig 19818 bp, 18 predicted proteins | sample TergutLab28metaG_FD_92764 | JGI IMG/M metagenome (GOLD analysis project Ga0131853, IMG submission 92764) | Labiotermes labralis P1 segment gut microbial communities from Petit-Saut dam, French Guiana - Lab288 P1 (version 2) (version 2) | ecosystem: Host-associated > Arthropoda: Insects >... | reverse complement strand
GGGACGGAATCGAACCGCCGACACATGGATTTTCAGTCCATTGCTCTACCGACTGAGCTACCGGGCCTTATGTATTACTAAAATCAAGCATCCATCAGTGTAAATTGTTCATTACTAAATGTTTGCAATTCAATCAAAAATGGCGGTCCCGACGGGACTCGAACCCGCGATCTCCTGCGTGACAGGCAGGCATGTTCACCACTACACCACGGGACCACCGTTCCGGAGGCCAGTAAACTGGCTTCCAGTTAATATTGCGGGGACAGGATTTGAACCTGCGACCTTCGGGTTATGAGCCCGACGAGCTACCGAACTGCTCCACCCCGCGACGATTCTAAATGTTTCTTTTGAAACGAACCTTTTTACTATATCATCATTATTTCTATTTGTAAAGTAACTTTTTAATGTTTTTTTATTTTTTCCCCTTGTACGATGTACACAGCATTTGATACAGTAAGATACCCAATCCAGTCCACTGAGTTGGGTATCTTACTGTATATATTTGGGAGGATATTATTTACGTTTTTTACCACAAAAACCTTTTTCCCAGAATCCTTTTTCAGAGCAACCCATACATGAGAAACCTGCACTAATTGGTGAACACTTCTCATTATTCCAACCAATTGTTTCACAAGCATTAAACGCACCTGGACCCTTACAGCCTAGCTTCAATAAACAATAACCTTTTTTTGCACCTTCATCTTCATAACTTTCCGCAAATAATTTCTGATCGAAAAACGGTTTGCGATGACATGTCATATGCACAGTTTTTCCATAAAAGGCTTTCGGCCGAAGTTTTTTATCCAACTCAGGTAACTCATCATGAAGATGAATATAAAGCAAAGTCTCCAACATTACTTCAGCAATAGGTGGGCATCCTGGTATTAATGCAAGCGGTACTTCTTCGGGAATCAAATCCGTTAGTGCTACAGCCCCTGTTGGATTTGGTACAGCAACGGGTATTCCTCCCCATGATGAACAACTTCCGAAAGCCAGTACTGCCTTTGCATTTTTTGCGGCATGAATGATCTCTTCACGAACAGATTGTCCAGCTATCATAAGAAATTCATCCTGCCCAGGAATAGCACCTTCAACAACTAGCACATATTCCTGCTTATATTCTTCCAAAATAGATGCTTTGTGCTGCTCAACTTGAAAACCAGAAGCTACTGAAAGCAATTCACTATATTCAAGTGCTATAAACTCAAACAAAGCACTTGTTAAACTTGGGCTTCCTGATCGTATAAAAGACTCTACACAGCCAGTACAGTCCAATGCGCTAATCCAGACTACAGGTAATCTTCTTTTTGAATTTTTCTGCATTTCCTTATCCAGTTGATTTGAATCTATCAAACGATATTCACCCATATGCTTCAACAGCTCCTTTTATTGCTTTGTTATAAAAATTAAACATTTTTACATTTTTCATATAAACCTTTTTCTTTTAATACTTGAATCATTGTCTCACCCATTACTGAAGGTGTCTCAGCTACACTGATACCGCACTCCTGCATAACACGAATCTTCTCAGCTGCTGTTCCTTTACCGCCTGAAATAATTGCGCCTGCATGCCCCATTCTTTTTCCTGGAGGAGCAGTTGCACCACCGATAAATCCAACAACCGGTTTTGTCATATTTTCCTTAACCCAAACAGCTGCCTCTTCCTCTGCCGTTCCACCGATTTCACCAATCATAATAACTGCATAAGTTTCCGGATCTTCATTAAATGCTTTCAAACAATCAATAAAGTCAGTACCATTAACAGGGTCTCCACCAATTCCAACTGCTGTCGTTTGACCAATGCCTTCTGTTGTCAACTGATGTACCGCTTCATATGTCAAAGTTCCTGAACGCGAAACAACACCAATATGTCCTTTTGTATGAATATATCCCGGCATAATTCCAATTTTACACTCATCTGCTGTAATCACACCCGGGCAGTTTGGTCCAACTAATCTTGTCTTCTTACCCTTCATATAGTGCTTAACTTTCACCATATCAAGTACCGGAATATGCTCTGTAATACAAATTGCCATATCTAGCTCAGCATCTACAGCTTCCATAATTGCATCTGCTGCAAAAGGTGCCGGTACATAGATAACAGATACATTACAATCTGTCTTCGCTTTCGCTTCTGATACTGTATTGAATACAGGTACTCCTTCTACTTCTGTACCACCTTTACCAGGTGTCACACCGCCTACAATTTTAGTTCCATACTCAATCATTTGTTTTGTATGAAAAAGTGCAGTCGAACCGGTAATACCTTGCACAATCACTTTTGTGTCTTTGTTAATAAAAATACTCATCCAACTCGACCTCCCACTAATTGAACAATTTTTTCAGCACCATCAGCCATTGAATTTGCTGATACAAGATTTAACCCAGAATTTTGTAAAATTTCTTTTCCTAATTCGACATTCGTACCTTCTAAACGTACTACAACCGGCACAGTTAAACCAAGTTGCTTAGCCGCCTCAACAACACCAGCAGCAATCACATCACATTTCATAATACCGCCAAAAATATTAATAAAAATACCTTTTACCTTGGCATCTGATAAAATAATCTTACAAGCTTCAGTAACTTTCTCAGCCGTTGCACCGCCGCCCACATCAAGGAAGTTAGCAGGATCTCCACCATAATGCTTAATAATATCCATTGTTGCCATCGCAAGACCTGCACCATTGACCATACATCCAATATTGCCATCCAATGCAATATAACTTAAATCATGCTTAGAAGCTTCAATCTCCTTTGGATCTTCTTCGTCCAAATCACGATACTCCATCACGGTTGGCTGGCGATAGAGCGCACTCGCATCAAAATTCAACTTAGCATCAAGTGCCATTACTTTACCATCACCTGTAGTCACCAGTGGATTAATTTCAACAATCGCACAATCTTTCTCAATATAAGCACGATAAAGATTCATTAACAGCTTCACAGTCTGGTTAACCAACTCTTTTGGCATATTAATGTTAAAAGCAACGCGGCGAGCTTGGAATCCAGTTAAACCAACTAACGGATCAATCACTTCTTTAAAAATTTTCTCAGGAGTCGCCTCTGCTACCTCTTCAATATCCATACCGCCTTCTTCTGATGCCATCAATACAACACTAGAAGTCGCCCGATCAAGGACAAGCCCTATATAATACTCCTTCTGTATATCACAACCTTCTTCAATCAAAAGGCGCTTAACTTCTTTACCTTCAGGACCGGTTTGATGTGTCACCAAAACTTTACCAAGAATCTCATTGGAAAATTCACGGACCTCATCTAAATTTTTAGCGACTTTAACACCACCTGCTTTACCACGTCCACCTGCATGAATTTGAGCCTTCACTACGCACACAGATGTGCCAAGCTCTTTTGCAGCGTTCACTGCTTCTTCTACTGTAAATGCTACACGTCCGTTCGGTACAGCAACACCATACTGCTTTAAAATTTCTTTTCCTTGATACTCATGAATATTCATGCTAACACCCTCTCATTAGGTTCTGAAATGAACATACCTTTAAGCATGCTCACAATCAGCTCCTTCATGGTAGTTATTATACGCTCATGAAGGAGCTGGGTAATAAAACTTTACTTTCATACTGCTTAGAGCTTTTAGACAGCTCTTGGAATTGTAAAAATTTTTGATTAAATAAATTCTTTCATCATATCTTCAAAAAGTGCTTTATCTAAATTTAAATTAGACTCTATTAATGGCTTCTCTGAATAACCATGCACCTGACTTTGGTAACAAGGCGATTCTTTTTGATACAGTAAACCTGTTACAAGACTATCTCGTTCCATAGCTGCCTTCATTGCAATAGCCATATCTGTATGGTCGTACCCTTCAATATCAGCTGTTGTTACCAGATGCTCTTTGAACCAGTCAAAAGTGTTTGTCTTATTATAAGTTACACAAGGACTGAAAATATTAATAAAAGAAAATCCTTTATGTTCTATACCTTTTTGAATTAACGCTGTGATTCCTTTCAAATCACCGGCAAATCCTTGCGCAACAAAGGTTGCTCCTGATGCAAGCGCTAACTGGATTGGCGAAATCGCTGGCTCAATTGAACCTGTTGGTGTCGATTTTGTCAAAGTACCAATTTCTGACCGTGGTGAAGTTTGCCCTTTTGTCAAACCATAAATTTTATTATCCATCACAATGTAAGTCATATCAATATTCCTTCTCATCGCATGAATCGTATGGTTTGTCCCAATCGCAAAGCCATCTCCATCTCCACCAGATGCAATGACAGTTAGATCACGATTTGCCATCTTCACACCTTGTGCAACTGGTAAAGCGCGCCCATGTAAGCTATGAAAACCATAGGATCTTACATACCCAGAAAGTCTACCTGAACAACCAATACCTGAAATCATTGCTAATTCATGTGGCTCGATACCTTGAGCAGCTGCTGCTCGCTGAATCGCTGCTAATACGGAGAAGTCTCCACAGCCAGGACACCAATTTGGTTTTACATCACTACGAAAATCTTGAAAACTCGCCATTTAGATCATCTCCTTACTTTTGTTGTAAACTCCATTAAACAAAATTGGAGTTCCATCATACTGTAATATATTTTGAACTTTATCTGCATATTGCGGTAAGCTCAACTTCATAATGCTAGCTAATTGTCCGGTTGCATTACTTTCTACAACAAAGACTTTCTTAGCAGATTGCATTAAAGGTTCCATTTCCTTCACTGGAAACGGGTGAATTAAGCGCACATGAGCGTGATTCGCTTTAATACCTTCTTCTGCAAACTTAGCGATTGTATCTTCAATCGCACCACGTGATGAGTTAAAGCCTACGAATAACACATCTGCTTCATCGTGAGGTGCATGAATATGAATCGGCTGATCGAATTTCACATAATCTAACTTGCGTAAACGCTTGTCCATTTGTGCAATACGATTGCCAATTGCCTCTGCAGGTTTACCCATCTCATCATGCTCAACACCTGTTACATGATGGATACCATTTAACATTCCTGGTATCGTACGAGGTGACACACCTGATTCTGTTACTTCATAACGTTTAAAATATTTACTTGGATCATCTGTTGTAATCGGTTCTGAAACAAGTGCACCTCGACGAATTTCAACTTTATCTAAATCAAACTTTTCAATCGTTTGTTTACCTGCACCCATCTGCATGTCGATTAATAAAATAACCGGACATTGATATTCTTCAGCTAAATTAAATGCCTCTGCAGCATCATAAAAAGCTTCTTCTACTGTACTTGGCGCAATCACAATCTTTGGAATTTCACCATGCGCATTATGAATCGCAGCCATTACATCTGATTGCTCTGTTTTTGACGGCAGACCAGTTGATGGACCACCACGTTGAACATCAACAATCACTAGTGGCACTTCACTTATCCCTGCTAAGCCAATTGCTTCAGCCATTAATGAAAGCCCGGGTCCTGAAGTTGAAGTTACACTACGAACACCAGCAAAGTTAGCACCAATTGTTGTCATTACCGCCGCAATTTCATCTTCGGTTTGAATCACTGTACCACCAACTTTTGGTAAGTGCTTCGTTAAATACTCCATTACTTCTGTTGCCGGTGTAATTGGATAACCACCCATAAAGCGTGCTCCACCTACAATACAACCCATGCCGATAGCTTCGTTACCTGCAATATACATTCTTTCTGCTTTTGTTGTTGGCTCGAGCTTAAACGGCGCATTACCTACAATCTTTTCCATATATTCTTTGCCAGCTTTAATGGCATCTACATTCTTTTGAACAACTGCTTCACCTTTTCTACCATACACCTCTTGCACTACATCCGAGAATATCGAAATATCTAAATCCATCAACGCTGCAGTAGCACCTACTGCTACCATATTTTTCATTAACGCCAATCCTAAATCGCTTGCAATTTCCGTAAAAGGAACACTATATAATTCACAATGACAACCTTCCGGTTTTTCTGGATTGAATTTTGAATCTGCCATCACAATTCCACCAGAAACTAACTCTCCATGATTTAAGTTGATCGTTTCTTGATCAAAAGCAACTAAAATATGTGTCTCGTCTGAAATCGTAAATGTTGGTTTCGTTCTCACACGTATTTTGTTATTAGTGTGACCACCTTTTATCCTAGATGAAAAGTGACGAAAACTGTTCAAGAAATATCCCTGACGATTTAAGGCGGTTGAGAACAATTCTCCGGTACTTTCTATACCTTCTCCTTGTTGTCCTCCAACTTTCCAGGAAAGCTCTTTTAACATGGTTACACTCCTTTTGATTTTAATAATATTTTATCTTTTTATAAGCCTATTGGCTTTTTTGGATGAATAGAAGAGTGCTATTAATGAACACTCTCTATTCATCGAATTCCACAAAACTAACTCATGTAACTAGAATGGTAATCCTCCATGGAATAGCGTAACAATTACTAACGATACAGCAATCGCTACACCTATACTGATAAAACCTGGTATAAAGAACTTCGAATGCTTTGTTCCACCGGTTTTATCCAACTCAATCGCAAATAGAAGCGTCGGTTGTGCAGGAATAACAAATACTGTATTCACTGCTTGTACAATACTTATAATGAATAATGGTGTTGCTCCTAGACTAAGTGCTAATGGGAATACAATAGCTGAAGTACCCGATTGTGACATAACAAGTAATGCTACAATACCTACTACAAAAACCATTAACCACATGTAGTTAGAGATAAGATCACCTACAGTACTATCAATAATCGCCTTATTTGTTGGCGCAGTAAAGATCGTACTACCCAGCCATCCAGGTCCAATAACCGCAAATAATGCTGCAAAAGTTGACGATGTGACATCGGCTCTAAAGATTTTCTTTGGTGTTACATCTGTTATTAGGAAGTTGACTGCTGCTGAAGTAAACATTAGTAGCATTACGACAACATGGGTTTCTAATCTTGCTGGCTCACCAGCAATTTCAAATGTTAAGAAGTTTGTTACAGCTTCACCGACACTTCCAGGTAGAGAAGGTAATATTCCTAGCAATAAAATAGCAACAACAGCTGATAGGAAAACTACAACACTCAATTTTGTTTGAGTTGAAAACTCTTCTGCTTCTGGTACTTCGATATCTGCTAATTTCTCATACTTTTTCATGAATTCTTCATCACTAAGTATTCTTCTACCGATTACCGTTAGATAGATGCTGACACATAGCATTGAAATTAATGCTGCTGGCAACACAATTGATAAATACTTACCAAGCGTTATACCATAAACCGTTAGAAGTGAAACAACATAAGCTACTGCAGCACCTGCTGGGCTACAAAGCAAAGCTAAGTTAGCAGTTGTTACAGCTGCTATTAATGGACGTTCCGGGCGAACCTTTGCACGCATCGCTGTTTGTGCAATAACTGGCTCAAGTGATAGGGTCATGTTCGCTGTTCCAACCCCAAATACAAATAAGAAAGTAACTGCCGGTGCAACAAAAGTAACTGCACTCGGAAAGCGTCGGATAATCCGTGCTGCTAACTCTACTAGATAGTCCATTCCACCCGCTGCCTGCAATGTTCCTCCTGCAATAGCAATTGCTAAAATGATCTGAACCGCATTAATTGGCGCTGAACCTGGTGGTAGTCCAAATATAAAAATCATGATGAAAATTCCTAATAATGAGAACACACCACAACCTAAGGCTCCGCCCCTTTTTAAACCAAAAATAATTAAGAAAGCGAATATTGCAATTTGTAATAAAAATAACACATTGTCAAATATAGTAGTTTCCACTCCCTTATCTTCCCCCTTTTATTTTTTAAAATTTGAAAGTGAGAATCATAAGCTAGTTACGCCCACTTCCATATAAAATAGATGACACTAGCATTCTTTCATTTGGAGCAGCGTCTCCGTATCCAGAATGCTAATATCGTCTTAATTATAGCATTTGTTTTAAACTTTATCAGATTGCTAACCTTCCTCGGGAACTCAACTACAACTTGTTTATTCTGCCCAGCCTCTAAGTATACAAGCCTCAGCTGTACTTTGAACACCAACCATGTAAGCGGCTAAGCGCATATCCACTTGATGTTTGTTAGCCGTTTCATAAATATTTTCAAAAGCTGTGACCATCAGTACATCCATCTTTTCTTCTATTTCTTCTAATGACCAATAATATCCTTGGTTATTTTGTACCCACTCAAAGTAAGAAACCGTTACACCACCTGCTGATGCCAATACATCAGGTACAAGTAAAATGCCACGCTCAGTTAAAATTTGTGTTGCTTCAGGTGTTGTTGGACCATTAGCTGCCTCCACAACAATTTTTGCCTTAACATTTGCTGCATTTTCCTCAGTAATTTGATTTTGAATTGCCGCTGGCACTAAAATATCACATTCTAGCTCTAATAATTCCTTGTTAGTAATCGTATTCTCGAACTGATTTGTAACCGTTCCATAGCCATCTTTTCTTTCTAAAAGATCCGGAATATCCAAACCATTCTCATCGTATAAAGCACCACTAGAATCCGAGATACCAATTACTTTTGCACCTGCTTTATACATAAAATCTGCTAAGAAACTACCAGCATTACCAAATCCCTGAACAACAACACGTGCACCTTTTACATCAATATTCAATTTCTTCGCTGCCTCACGAACCATAATCGCTACTCCTTTAGCAGTAGCTGTGTTACGTCCAAGAGAACCACCAAGAACAATCGGCTTTCCTGTGATAAAACCAGGCGCATTACATTCATTGATTTTACTAAACTCATCTACCATCCATGCCATTACTTGTGGATTTGTTGCAACATCCGGTGCAGGAATATCCTTTGTCGGACCAACTATCTGACTAATTGCGCGTACAAAACCACGGCTTAATCCCTCTATCTCTCTTTGAGACATGTTTTGTGGATCACAGATAATTTCACCTTTTCCACCGCCATAAGGAAGGCCAACAATACCACACTTTAAAGTCATCCAAGTGGATAATGCCTTAACTTCATCTTCTTTGCCTTCCGGATGAAAGCGAGTGCCACCTTTAGTAGGTCCAACTGCATCATTGTGCTGAGAACGATAGCCTGTAAAAACTTTAATTGAACCATCATCCATCCTCACAGGAATTCTAACTGTTAACATACGCATTGGCTCTTTCAGCAACTCATAAACACTTTCTGAATAACCTAATTTTTCTAAAGCAGTTTTGATAATAGCTTGAGTTGACAAAAATACATTGTTTTCTTTTTTGCTCATAGCCCTAATTCTCCCCCTGAATTTTGGAATTTTTCACTTCTCACTGCTGAAGTTTTCTTAATATTTTCAATAATACAAACAACACTACATAATTCTACAAGATTCTACAAACATATGAAATTTTTTTTTATTTTTCCAAATACTACTGTCACCTAACCGATAAAATATTTGGTATGATAGGTTAGGAAGTAAGGAGCTGGGGAGGTATTAAAGCATTGTTTTTGAAATTTAATGATAAGTATTTTGTCTACCTCTTTTTGATGGTTATAACTGTATTTGCGGGTGAGCTAAGAATCTATCCTTTTGGTGGCGATCAGAGGGTCAGCTTAGCTGTTTCTATCTTTTTTTTCATTCTATTATGGGAGAAAAGAATAAATCCTATTTTAACATCCATTCTAGTAGGATCTTCTATTGTGATATTCCGAATCTTGCTTTCATATGTATCGAACACTCCAACATTTGAGCTAGATCAAGCGCTTTTAACCCATTTCCCGGCATTCTTATATTATTTTATATTTAGCTTAGTTTTCTTTTTCTCACAAAAATTAAAATTACTAGAAAACCACTTTATGATTGCTATCGTTGGTGTTATCAGTGATGTGTCCGCATGTTATGTTGAAATTTTGTTCAGAATGATGACTAGCGAAATGACGGTTACAGGAGGAGATTTACTCCTAATGATTGGGATTTCTATCATCCGAGTATCTTTCGTGCTTAGTATTTATACGATTTTAACGTTAAGAAAAACAAAAATAAACGAAGAAGAGCAGAAGAAAAAGAATGAAGAACTGCTTATTCTAGTATCTAATCTTTTTGTAGAAATGATACAATTGAAAAAGACAATGCACGATGCAGAAGTATTGACAAGCAAATGCTTTTTACTTCATCGTAACCTTAAAAAAGCTGGCAATGAAGAATCATCAATATCAGCACTCGATATTTCAAGCCAAATGCACGAAATTAAAAAAGATAGCCAAAGAATCTACTCTGGACTTTCTAAATTACTCATTGCTGATAACTTAAAAGATGAAATGACGATTCAAGAAATATTCCAAATTGTGACTAAAGCAAACCAAAATTACAGCCAAATGATAGAAAAGAACATTATATTTGAAACAAAAATAGTTGACAAATTACCGAAGTTTCATACATTTGAAGTCATATCAATGATCAATAATATTGTCGCCAACTCAGTAGAAGCCATTCATGCTGAAGGTAAAATTCTATTAACAGCTAAAAAACGGGATCACTTTTGCATTATTACAATTTGTGACAATGGCCCAGGGATTTCCGATAAAAATATAACGAAAATTTTCAATCCCGGTTTCACAACAAAATTCAATAAAATCGGAGAATTTTCTAGCGGAATTGGTCTTTTCCACGTGAGAAATACGATTGAAAGCCTTAATGGTGAAATCAAGCTATTAGAAAGCACTCAAGATTTTAAAACAATTTTTGAATTATCGCTTCCAATCAATGAATAGTACGAACAATATTTTAAAGGAGAAGAAGGAATGAACTTTTTTATCGTAGATGATTCGTCAGTCATTCGAGATCTTTTATCAAACATCATAGAGGAAGAAAACCTTGGTTTCGTAGCAGGAGAAGGACAAGATGGTACTGAAGTTTACCTCAGCTTACTTGAAAAATTCAAAATCGACATCCTTCTTCTGGACCTATTAATGCCTCAAAAAGGGGGATTAGATGTTCTTGAAGAAATCATTCCAGCTTTCAACGGAAAAGTCATTATGATTTCCCAAATCGAAACAAAAGAAATCATTGGAAAAGCTTATTCTCTTGGGATTGATCAATACATCATGAAACCAATTAATCGAACAGAAGTAATTAGTGTGATCAAAAACGTTTCCAACGTTCTGAGATTAGAAAAATCACTTAATACGATCCAAAAGTCTTTAAGCAACTTAACCGGTATTATCGACACGACTGAAACTAAACAAGTAGATGGTTCTACTAAAAAATTCAAAAAAATAGCAAACAATATCTTAATGGATCTAGGTATAGAGCATAACGTCAAAAAAGAGTTTCTGGAAATATTAACATTGAAATACCAGTCAGAAAGCACAAACAACTTATCAGATGCATCACTTACAGAACTATATGACAGAGTCATTCAATCCAGAAACAAAGGCAGCAATAAATCAGAGCTTCTCAAAGAAAGAAAAGCAATTGATCAAAGAATTAGAAGGGCCACTCACCATGCACTTAAAAACATTGCAGCTATAGGACTAACAGACTTCTCAAATATAAAATTTGAACGCTATTCCACTACACTATTTGATTACAGTCAAGTTAGAAATAAAATGATGCAGCTAGAAGGTAAGCCTGCAGCATCAAGTATCATTCAGCTCAATATTAAGCAATTTATTTCAAGTCTCTACATGATGATCAAGGAAGAATTAACCAATTAAAATAAAAAAACGCTTGAAGGCATTCAGATACTTCAAGCGTTTACTATTTATTATATTGTTTGTATCTATAGTTTAAAGAAAAATATTACTTAACAACAAACCTACACCTACTGCTACCCACAGCCCAACCAATCCTGGAATCATGAAACTATGATTGAACAAATATTTCCCAATTCGTGTCGTTCCAGTTCGATCAAAATTCACCGCAGATACAAGCGTTGGATAGTTCGGCACAAAGAAGTAACCGTTTACTGCCGGGAACATCCCAATTAACATCACCGGACTAAGTCCAAGCGCCAAACCTAACGGCATAATCGCTCGCACAGCTGCTGCCTGGCTATACAAAATCGCTGACAAGAAGAATAAAGCAACAGCAAACAAAATCGGTGCATTCGTCACTAAATCAGACATGGCTGCATTGATTGTTTCCGAATGCGCCTGAATCACCGTATCACTCATCCAAACGACTCCAAAAATTGCAACAACTGCCGTAGCGCCTGCCTTAAATACACTGCCACCAACAATATCTGGCACTTTGGGCTTACAAATAAGAATCATCATCGCAGCAAACGTCAACATGACAATTTGAATCGTAGTCGTCATATCCAATATCGTAGTAATTGTTTCACCATCTACAATCATTTCCCATGATGGCCTCAATTTTTCAAACGATCCTAGTAAGACAACAGAGATTGCGGAAAACAAAAACAGCACAACTGAAATAACAGCGCTAGCATTTGGTGTATAAGCTTTTAGATCAACAGAAGCAATCGGCTCCTTGGCGATGCGCTCTTGATACGCCGAATCGTCTGCTAATTCTTTTCCTTTCCTACTCACAACTAAAGCCGCAACCATACTACCAATAAAAGTAGCTGGGATAGAGATTGCTAAAATATCAAACAATGTAATCCCAAGTGGCGATAACAAAGCAAAAATTGCCAATGTTCCTGGTGACAACGGGCTAGCAGTAATCCCCAGCATTGAAGAAATCACCGCTACCGACAGTGGGCGCTCTGGTCGAATCCCAGTTTCTCTAGCCACCTCAGCAATCACCGGTTGCACGGAATAGCAAACGTGCTGCGTGCCGGCAGCAACTGTAAACAACCAAGTAACGAATGGCGCAACAAACGTAATTCGTTTCGGATGCTTGCGCAACAATCGTTCTGCTAAAAACACTAAATAATCAAGTCCTCCCGACAATTGCAACGTCCCGGCTGCGACAACAACCGAAAGAATCGTAAGCATTACCGCAATCGGTGGATCTGAAGGTGCCATGCCAAATAAGAACGTAAAAATCCCTACACCTACGGCACCCATCACCCCTAGACCGATCCCATTCATTCTTGTTCCAATGAAAATACATGCAAACAAAATGACAACATGAATCCAAATCATATGACACACTCCTTGAATAATTTTAAAACTAACCAAGTAAATGCTTCAGCTGAAAAATTTGAAAGAATAGCAAACAATATCTTAATGGATCTAGGTATAGGGCATAACGTCAAAAAAGAGTTTCTGGAAATACTAACATTGAAATACCAGCTAAAAAGCACAAACAACTTGTCAGATACATCACTCACAAAACTATATGACAGAGTCATTCAATCCAGAAGCAAAGGCAACAATAAATCAGAGCTTTGTAAAGAAAGAAAAGTAATTAAATTAAGAATTAGAAGGTCTACTCACCATGCACTTAAAACATTGCAGCCATAGGACTAACAGAATTCTCAAATATAAAAAATGAAAAAACGCTTGAAGTTATTCAGATACTTCAAGCGTTTTTTATTTATTATCATGTATGTAATAAACAAGGTCATAGAAAGAATAAAATATCCTTCCATGATCACTTATCCCTATGATGATACTTGAACATTATACTTCAAGCAACTATAATTACAAGTTCTCTATCCGCAAGTATCAAATCTTCTGGGATTTTCAAATCAACCAATCTGATTTCTCTCTCACTACTCAATGGCAAATTTTCTTCTGAATTGATAGAAGTATAATACTGAATTACCCCACTATCATTGATAGCTTCTAGAATATAACTATACAATATATTCATGTACTTCTTGGCAAGAGGATGATTGAGATTTACCTTTTCGCCTTTCAACGGAATGCCATTAGACATAAATGCCACTTGATGCTTATATTTCAAATGTTTAGAACAAGAAAAAGTTACTTTAGTTTCTTCATCATAGTTTTTCTCCATAAATAGGTGTGCGAAATCTAATTCAGTGGCATATACATTTGGCTTATCTGGGCTGATAGGATTAAGACCAAAAGCTCCAATCTTCAAAGGTTTTGGTGAAGCTATAAAGTGATATTGTGTCATATCGATAGACTCCTTTACTTATATGGGTTACCATAAAGTGCATGTGTTCCTTTTTAGCCACATCTCATAGCTTTAATGCCAAATATAAGATCGTCTTTAAAGAAATACGAATATTTCTTACTAAATAATAAAAACACCAGCTCCTGATTTTCTTCTATCCAAAGTTGGTACTTTATTTCTTTGTCAAGTAAAGTGTTACAGGTTCAATTTTTTATTTTCTTGTTTTTTTAACTTTTCAACGCACGTTCCTAATCAATTTCTTCAGCTTCTGGTATTTCTAGTATTCCTCGATTATCTATATAATTTTCCAAGTCAATTTCAAGTAAAAAGCCTTCTTTGTTAGTAAACATACTTGTTCTATAGTCAATAACATACTCCACATCTTTATCAAGTATAATTCTATCATAGCTATACTTATCGCATTTTATTTTAACTAAGTATTCAGGATATTCAACATTTTCGGTGTAATTACCTGTTTCTCTTTTGACATAAAAATAATACTTACCATCTATATACTCTTTGGATTCTATGCTTGTTATACCACCTGTTTGTAAACCTGCACTCTGGTACTTATACATTAAAAAAGAATAAGTTCCTATTATTAAAAGCATATTTGAAATGACTACTATTGATTTAAGCAACCGATGTTTAGATGATTTTCCATCACCTTTTAACATTAAACGCATAATAAAAACGCCTAAAATCATAATCATTACTATCAATATAGGCATGGCACTATCTGCGATCCTATTGAGAGTATCATGCTGTGCATACGGCCATGTATATATATTAAGAACCCAGCTCACCCAAAATAGAATAACAAAAACTATAAATTTGATGAAAGAGCTAGTCAAGTAGATCACCCCTAAAATTCCATTATTTTATTCAATTAGTGAAATTAGCGAATTCATTTAATTGCATTTAAACTCGCTTCTATATTCAATATTCCTCCTGCTTTACATAAAGGCTCTAATTCTTGAATAATAGTTGCATTAGATACTAAAATTTCTTTTATTTCCTTTGGTGCCAAGCTTCCATCTTTGCTTAATAAAATAGATGATGCACTTGAAACAAAAGCTGTTGCTACTGATGTGCCGTCGATGAATGTTTCTTCACCTTCAGGAATCACGACCTTTACATCTACTCCCGGAGCTGCTATATCTACTGAATTTTTACCATAACCACTTGAATCGTAAATTGTACCCTTATTATCTACTGCTATCACTGTTATAATATTATTTAAATCATAACTTGCTGGATAGATGGAATCATTATCTAAATTAATATTAGCATTACCTGCTGAATTTACAAACAGAATTTCTGGATGATTTTTAATGAGCTGGTACAAATCATCATCTGATTCGGAAAAGTTCCAGCTACAATTAATGATTTTAGCCCCTCGACTGATTGCATATTCTATAGCTAACACTGCGTCTTCTGATGTTCCCAATGTCGATTTTAAGAATTTAACTGGTAATATTCTCGCATTTGGATTAACTTTTATAATAGTTGTTGCAATATATGTACCATGATAATCATATAGTGCATCTTCATATATTAAATTATTGTTGTCATAAAAATTCCATCCATAATAATCATCTATATATTCGTTAGCATCCTCATCAATACCATTGATTGGATCATTCTGATTAACCTCAATTTTATCTTGTAGAAAGTCCATGAAATAATCTATTCCAGTATCTATCACTGCTACAACTACTTGATTGCTCGGTAGACCTTTCTCCCAAGAAGGTATGATATTAATATCTATACCATGCACTCCTTTTGAGTTTTTAATCGTTTGACCATAATTATTAATTGCCCAATCATCTGCAAATTTATTTTCATTACTTTCTATAGGTATTGCCTGTTTTGTCACAAAGATAAGATAGATAAAACTAGATAAAACTAATACAGAAAGGGCATATAATAAACGATTTTTAATTTTGTTGTTTTTACTGTAATTCATTTTGAACCTCACTCATAACTATATAAGTTAGAACAGAGCAATTTAGAATACATATCTCTAATATTGCCCTGTACTTTAAAAGTTTACCAATTACCATTAGTTAGGTATAATTAATATTTTATGGTCGTCACTTTTTGAGGTGTTTGATCCCAAGCTCCTCCAAATGATAATCCTCCTGAAACTCCTCCGCTACTAAAACTAATTCCCGCACTCTTTACGCTTATTATTCTATGTCCGAATCGTGATACAAACTTTGTATCTTTTCCAGCTCTTTTTGTTTGATAAAGAGTAAATGATGCCTTTCCGTTGTCTGTTTTTGCATCTGCCATATGTATCGATGGAGTTTTCACCGACTGTGGAAATGTAAATTGAATGTTTCTATTTGGACTTTCTGTTCTACTCATTGATTTCTGTGCAAACCATTTTCCTAACTTTTTACCTATCCCTCCCGTATAGTAATGAGCTGCAGTCGAGAAACCTTTTGTAGTCAAACTACCGCCCCATTCTGCAATAATTTTATCACTAAAAATACTGATTACATATTCAGAATTCCAATTGTATGACAGATTTACTTTATAACTTGGTGCACCTGTAGATGAACCAGATACACTTTGAGTGTATGTGAGCTTTGATGATGAAATAGAACCTGAAGCAGTAACAGGATTTTTCATCTCCTTTCTAGGAACATTCTGCTTCTTTCTATTTTCTTTTCCCTTTTCAACAGCTTTTCTCAAGAATCTTGCTTCTGTCATGCTAATATCTTTTTCTTTTGATAATTCCTCATCCGTCATATCATATAGCTCATTGAGATCTTCTCGTGTTGTTGCAACTGCCTCTGGATCAGCTCCTACTTCTATCCAGTCCTCGTCAGATTGACTCATAAATTCTTCAATTTCTGCTAGGTTATCAATTTCTAAAACAGAAGATTGAACATCGACGAAATCTGGATTTTCCATCAACAATTCTTCGGCAAATTCTTGCTTTTCCAACTCTGATAATGATTCGATAATTTTTTCAGAAACTCCATAATCAAGTAAAACCTGTTCCTCATTAATTTCATCTTGGCTTGCTTTAACAATTGAATTTGCAGGCATCAATGATACTATTAGAGCAAACATAACTACTACTGATAAGACTTTCTTCATAATTTTCATGTATAAACATCTCCTTAATTTTTGTGAAAATGTGAGAATGTGAAAGATTTTCTTACCTTGCTGTTTCATTACTTCATCATTTTACTAACTCCATTTACAATAGACTTCATTAGAACTTTTCCTTCGCCCTAATCCTATTGAAGCTCATAAAACACCTTCTTCTCGCTCCCTTCTTTTTAATCAATTTTCCAGTTCGCCAATTCGTTAGTTAGCTAATTTTTATCCACCTTATCATACATTGTTGAAAAAAGCTGAAATTTGGCTCATGCATTGTAAAATATTTTTCGCTAGCTTCTCATTAGCCTAACATGCTATCCAAAATTTAAAGAATTAATAAATAGGAAATTTCACAACCTTTCCCTTTTTCTTATCCATTAAGGAAAAAACACTAACTTGTGGCTTGATATTTAATTGAACATAAGTTATCTTAGATTAAGATGAACTGGAAAAAATAGGAAAAATGCGAAAATTTGGTATAGAAGATTAGCTCGCTTTATTGATGTCATTACTGTAGTGATTAAGCAATTCATCTAACTGCTGGCTAATCTTTATTGTTTTTTCTGCACTAAATCCTTGTTCCATTCCGCATTTAATCATTTCTTGCCTTATCAATTCAATCTTTAATAACAAACTTTCTTTATCCATACTCACTGTTTGCCTCCTCACTTTATTATATTAAGTATTTTATCGTAGGCTGTTTATAGAGAAAATAGTCGAATAAATCACTTTTCCCCCATAAAATTTGTCAAAATCCACTAATTTATTAAATGGATAAAAATGCAAACAGACTTTGTTTTCAAGGTCTTTTTATTGAATATCAATGTGTTTTTAAGAAAATCACTCGAATTATTTGTAGAAACTTGTCGAAGTTTGTCGATAAACAAAGAGGAACTAGAAGGAGAGGTGATTGAGAGATCAATTGAAAATTTGTGCTGAAATTAAAAGATTTCCTCTTTAAAATTTTTTAGAAAAGCTATTGAGATAACTCAATAGCTTAGAAGAACAAAGTTTGTTTTGCAGGTAAGAGTGTTCATTAAATACGAAAACAATTATCCTTTAGGACCGCTTATATGTAGAACTTGAATTAAAATCTCCATTAAATTCTCCATAAATATCTCTCCTCATATTTTATTTTGAATCTTTATGAACAACTTAATCTTAACATAAAGATACTGAATCATAAAAATATTGTACTCCATCATTCTAAATATTTAAAGACTTTCGGATATTAAGTCGAATTCTTAGACATTCAGACAAATGTAATGATACTATAAACATACTTAATACTTTATTACTTAGGGGAGAATGACATTGTTATGAATATTTTATTTGCTGATGAATTCTGTTTACAGGCGCAGCACCTACGTTGGAGTTATGATTTTCTAGGTCTTGAAAATCTACTACAAGAAAATAGAGCAACTCAATCCTATCGCCAAGAAAAAACAATTGCTATGTATGAAGCAATTTGTGCCTCTTTTACGCAGCCACCAGATAAACAAGTTATTGAAAAATTTCAGAACACTTTGCAATTAGACTATGCTGGTTTACCTATAGAGAAATATCTTTTAGATGCACAGCTCTACGTTGAATTGACCCAAGTTTATACCGATTTACAACAGTACGATCTGGAATTTAAAGTACATAAAAAAGCAGAAGTAGCATTTAATAAAGCGATTGAACTATATGAGCAGTATTATTCAGAAGAGTGGTGGTTACAACGTTGGTTTGGTGAATTATATATTTTTATCCAATACGTTGGTGCTAGAGTGCATCTTAGACCGGCAAAATCAGATGCTGCACGGGATTACGCACGTAGAGCGCTAGATATGGGCAAAAAAATCAACTCTACTCTTATGAGACCTCATTGCTACATTATCCTAGCAATCTGTTTCAGTCGACGTAGAAGTGTTAAGAACTTTGAACAAGAGTTGACGAAAGCTAAATTTGCTGCCGAAGATGCGGGAATAGCCGAGCAATTAGCTTATTACTTCAAATTTATGGATAAGCTATTATTACTACATAAAGATCAAATTTGGGATTACCGTGGTAAAAAATTAGTTGAGTATACAGAAGATGAAGTATTAAAGATTTATCGAAAAGTGCAAAATGCAAAAATAGGGAATTGGATTGATCCTGAATTTAGAGAGAAGAACCTATGGGGGGCTAAAGATCGTCCTTTGGAGCTTGTTTAATATCTCCTATTTCTAATACTTCTAGTGCCTAAAAATAACAAAAACGCTTGTAGTACTGATAAACAGTAGCCTCCAAGCGTTTTCTATATTGTACAAACTTACACAGAATTAACATAAATGGCGGAGGAAGAGGGATTCGAACCCCCGCGCGGTTTGACCCGCCTGTCGGTTTTCAAGACCGATCCCTTCAGCCGGACTTGGGTATTCCTCCGTAATATAATTAAAAATTAAAACTAGTGGACCTTGTAGGACTCGAACCTACGACCGGACGGTTATGAGCCGTCTGCTCTAACCAACTGAGCTAAAGGTCCAAGTTGGTAGCGGCGGAGGGGATTGAACCCCCGACCTTTCGGGTATGAACCGAACGCTCTAGCCAGCTGAGCTACACCGCCATCATTTCAAGTCATAGGACTCCACTAACCATCGCTTCAGCTATAACGAATGGAGCTTAGCGGGATCGAACCGCTGACCTCCTGCGTGCAAGGCAGGCGCTCTCCCAGCTGAGCTAAGGCCCCATAAAATGGTCGGAATG
>Ga0131853_10007445_pt1 | contig 19819 bp, 14 predicted proteins | sample TergutLab28metaG_FD_92764 | JGI IMG/M metagenome (GOLD analysis project Ga0131853, IMG submission 92764) | Labiotermes labralis P1 segment gut microbial communities from Petit-Saut dam, French Guiana - Lab288 P1 (version 2) (version 2) | ecosystem: Host-associated > Arthropoda: Insects >... | reverse complement strand
TCAATTGACCTCACGAGGCTGAGTGGACCCCGTTCCAGAACCAATACTACTCAGAAAATCTGGTAGCGCCGGGGATCGAACCCGGGACCTCTGTATCTGTAGCCAGAAACTCTGACCACTAGACCACAGAGGCATAAGTTCTTATAATAAAACCAACTAGATGCAATAATTTATCAAATTTATTTTTGGAATAAAACTCTACATGTTTCGGACAGTTCCTCTGTCCGAAACATGTAGAGTTTTATTCCACAAATAAATTTGATAAATTATTGCATCTGGTTGGTTTTAGTGTAAGAATATATTTTGTAATTTAGTGTGTTGATAGCGTGATTCTCTGTAGTTACCACTAAGGTCCCCGTTTCTGTATAGAACTCCCCATGTACGTAGCATAAGCCGTGTGTTCTGTAAAGAATTTTGTCACCTTCAGGATTTCTAAGTCGTAGGGGTGCCGGCCGTGGAGTGACTATTACTGCGATGCCAGTTATTGTATCCTTTTATAGTAACAGTACTTCAGAGTGAGTAGTCTTGTCTTGCAAATTTAATGGCAAGTAATTATTATAGTAGCGGTGCAGGCTGCTGTACGATATTGTTAGATATTCACGCAATAGGCGTAACTTGGCCATTAATGTTAGGAGACAAAATCGACCAGGGGTGTCAGGACCTCAGATGCCTCATTTTGGTTTCCGTAAAACGCAGTTTTTTTTATCTTTTTGTGTTCACTGCGCCCAAATAATCGAATTGAAAATATTTCTTTGCCTTATTTGCCACTCTTCAAGTCTGTATAAAAAAATTGTTCTTAGGTAGAAAATTATTAAGGGGGGGCAGGGGCAGGGGTAGGGGTAGGGGCAGTCCCCCCCCTTCACCCCTCCAAGTTAACCTTTGATTCTTGCACTCAAACATCAAGACGGACAGAGGTTGCGCATTTCAAACATTGCATTAATTCTCAGACACGTTTTGCTTCGTCATGGAACTATCCTCCGGATAAACAGTCCAATACTAAATTGTTCATTCCGTTTCTGAATATGTGGAGTAAATGGGCACAGACAGATCTTGTTGTTATTTACAGTATTTTACAAGTGTGCACCTTGTGTACAATTATACACGTGAAGTTATATCTGCCTATAACCTTCTTCCATTGTTAGAACATTTGTCGGTGGTCTGATTAAAATTCTAGTCAGTGGCACTGTTGTTTATACAGTGAATCAGTTTAGGATTTTAAGACTTTGTTGTTTAATAAGGAGTGCCACTCGTGAGTTGAGGTGATCCGGTTAGCTCAGTTGGTATAACGACTGACTACGGGCTGGACGGTCCGGGAACGAATCCCGGTGGGAACGGGATTTTCCGCCCGTCCATACCGGCCCTGGGACCCACCCAGCCTCCTGTAAAATGAGTACCGGGTCCTTCCCGGGAGTAAAGTGCGGCCGGGGCGCGCTGCTGACCACTCACCCCCTTCTAGTGCCGCGGTCGTGGAAGAGTAGAGCTATACTTCTACCCACCCTCTTGGCCACACCGGGCCTGTAACGGGATCACTTTACCTTTACCTTTACCTTTGCTCGTGAGTTGAGAGGATACTTGTTTATGATGTCGACGGAAAGTGTCTTTTATGCGTCATTCTCATGCCGTTGTTGAAATGCAAGTGGCGCTTTATTACTACTGTACAGGGTATTTACAGTTCAATACATGAAGAACCTGCATTTCTTGGGTACATAATATTGCAGGCATTTCGTAATTACGATAAATGATGCATGTAATGTTATTTCCCATGATACACGTTTTGTAATTTTGCATTATTACTTTCGGAAGTATGTACACAGTGCCCAATATGGTTGTTGTCTGTATATTCCTACTATATTCCACAAAAGCTCTCTCCCTGTTTTCAGTTTTTGTATTTTAGAATCTTGTTGGCTTATTTGTTGATCATACTCGTATTTTTGTCTCCAAATATTGCAGTGTCTATTGACAGATCTGTTCCTTTTTCATTATCACGGATTGTGATCTTCGGCTTATTTTGAGGAACGTTTCTGTCTGTTTTCATTTGTCGATTCCATGATATGCTTAACTGGCCTTCATGGCATTTCTCTTCAAATCTTGGTACCTGTGTTCATCGTCTAATTTTACCCCCAGTTTCATGCATGTGGTCTGTTGTCTTGTCATGTTGTGGATATATTCTGCATTTGTCATCTGTTGCTCTTTTCAATATTTTACTTGCATGTTTGGTTTTTAACGCCTCATCTTGTGCTTTTATCATTTCACTTGCTCCTGCCTCAGATATCTCCTCAGTGGCCCTAGGAACGTATCTTAATCACGTTGATATTATTATGATTGACAAAACTCGTTAATAAACGTGCATTTAATAATAATAAGAATAATATACCACCTCAAAATCATGTAGAAACTGTCTGAACAACATACCTGGTAAGCATAATATCAAGGAACTACAGAAAATAGCCATACTGGGCACTGCGCACTCACTTCGGAGGTACTAATTTCAAAGTACAAAACGTTTATTGTGGAAAATAACTTTACTTGTATATTGTAATTACCAAATAGCTGGGACATCGTGTACCATAGAAATGTGGTTTGTTTCGATTATATACTGTAAATACGCTGTGTCAAGGTGCTAAAAATAGTAATAGTAATAATAATAATAATAATTCCAGTCCACTTGTCTTCTGTTCTAGTAACTTTCCCTTTCCCTGCCGTTTCAGGTGGTTTCCGCTCTCTTGATAATCGCGAGAGTCGCCTCGAGACAGTTTAAGAGTCCAGCTGACGGCAAAGCCTCATGTTCATGTGTAGTAGCCTTATTCTAATTTACGTTTGCTGATATTTCTATACGTACTCTGGCGACATCTGTAAGATTACTAATTTAGTGTCAGAGTTGGCCGTATAAAATCACGGCGCAACAACTATTTCGTGAATAAAAGGCCACATTATAATGCTCAGGCCTAGAGACCGTAACTAGTAGAGATGATCTGAAATGACCTTGATCTTTTTTAACCATTAATTTGGTTTATAATATTAGTTTTAACCGTTACAGCAAACCGATAAATTTGATAAGAAACTTCGGCTTCTGTTTAGAGTGAAGAAATCTGGAGTAGATGTTTCCAGTTTCAGTGCGAGTTTTAGCCGTCTGGCTTTGGAAGGGTGAGGTACAATCGAGGCTGGCATCGTGCGTTATATCCACGAAGACCGTCGTTTAATTGGACATATGTGAAATCCGGTCAGTGCTGCTTTCTGCTGACACGGTCCTCGAATTTTCTCTTCCGGGACCATCTTTTGTTTATGTTGGTGGCCCTGACGCGGACTCTTCAGCTGTGTATTGGAATGTTGGCTCGTGTCGCTGCCAGAACGCGGGTCAAGAGTCGCCGAGTTGCCTGTCGGCGCATACTTACTTGGACAGCGCTGCTTGGACTTTCTCAACCGATCGTTGCGGTTAGAGCTCTGGCATGAATTCTGTATGTGCAGAACCCATGACACTTCGCTGTCTAAGGTACATTTTACTAATATCCACTGCTCTACGTCCACGTCTTTGACGTGGTTAATTCTCTTGAAAGATTTATACCAGACTCTACGAATGTCCCATTCACCCCATACGTTTTGCAGGTTTCGCGTAACTCGTCTTTCTTTGTGACGAGCTGAGGCATGTCTTCTTCTTCTTCTTCTTCTTCTCCTCCTCCTCCTCCTCCCTCTTCTCCTTCTCCTCCTCCTCCTCCTCCTCCTCCTCCTTCTTCTTCTTCTTCTTCTCCTTCTTCTTCTAAAGCGCTACAACCTATATAAGGTTCTGCCTTGCTCAACCACTTTCTTCCAGCTATCTCTATTCTGTGCTACTTTCTTCCAGTTGCCTGTGTTTATGCTCCTTATATCTTCCAAAACGTCATCTTCCCAACGTGTTTTAGGTCTTCCAATTGGTCTTTTAGACATGGGTTTCCATCCCTTAATCTTTTGCACAGTATTATCTTCAGCCATGCCTTCAACGTGGCCTAACCGGTTTAATCTTTGTTTTTTAATGAACCCAATTATATTTTGTCGCTTAGGCATGTACACACCTTATAATTGAAGGCATGTACACTATTATCATTTCAAAGATTTTTATTAATTTTGGAATAAAGTGAAATGCCAACTTGAGGAAACTAGGTAATTTTATTGATGTATTCTTAGCTCGACATGTTTCGGGTATATAGGCACATCATCAGGGGCATTAGATGTTGAGTTACAACATATGGTTTTCTGCACCGAGTTTTTGGATGGGTGGTGGTCTTGAGAACCGCTGTGAAGGTCGTGTGTAAGGTGCGGATGGTGCCGTGCATCAATAAAATTACCTATTTAGATCAAGCAGGCATTTCACTTTATTTCATGAGGAAGATGCACGGTCAAACAACCCTCAAGTTTTATTAATTTTATTCGGTTGGCTGAGAAAAGGATTGTCTGGGAACTGCTGTAGATGCGGTTGTTTAGTTAGGCGACGTTATGTTGTAGCTGTGTTAATAATAAAAGCGGCATCGTAAAATGTCAAGAGGAGAACAAGTGAAGGGCGTCGAGACGATTCTGTGTCACAATTCCTTTCACAGTTTCGTAAGGCGTTGGTATTACGCGATCCCTATGCCTCAAATGTGAATGGTAATATGCCTTACAGAAATAATAATTTTAGAAGGAAAGAAATTTATTTCGCTTGCACCGCAAGAAAATGCAGCATAAGAAACACAGAGTTATGTTGCAAGGTAGCTGCCAATAAGAAACTCAGACGGCGAGTCTAGTGACATCCGTATTTAGCAGGAGTGAGAGTGTTGATCGGAGGATCCGACAGCGATTAAGGAAATCAATGGAAGATAAACGGCAGTAATTTCCCAGTACAGAGACTAAGATTCTTACAATTGCAGGTTGTTCTTGATACATTTTATGTCTTACGCTTGTTTGTGGCTGGTTTAACGATGATGTCAGCAAGTCATACTGTATGCTGTCTAGTGACAGGATCAATGATGTGAGAGGAAGCCGTCGCATCTCATCATGAGATACTGTCCGGACATTTTTCTGGAGTGACGGAAGAAAACCACTGAAAATCGCAGGATAGCGGATCGCAGGGCCACGATTTGAAACAGAGACGCACCAAATGAACAGAAATTCTAGCTGCTCGACCGTGACGTCTGCAGCGTGTCACGTAGAGTAAATCGGTGGAGGAACTGCTGCAAATTAGGGGCAGTATGTACGCAGAGAAATGACCTCTACATTCAACATATGGTCCTTGGCCTCTGAAGACCATTTCGGTGTAGTACTGAAATGCCTAAATTTTTCGTGATATCTAACCGAGGGGTGGCTTTGCCGTGGTCCCTTACAGAGCGTCGAGCATGCGCGCGCAGAATTTAGATTGTCGCGACTGGCATCGGTTGCGTCCCCCCCCCCCCTTTAGAACATTCCAAACACATTTGGACGCTCCCATCATCATTCATCGCGTCGTCTAGAGTTATGGCTGAAGATAAGGTCACTATCTTCTGAACGCGCCGGAGATGAAAGGAAATCCAATTTGTTGCTCCTTTCAAAAGATGTTCCAGACATTATTGTAGCTGCGTTACTTTGTCACAAGAGATAAAAACTGTAAATTCCAACGGCAAGTTTCTCTTCTTTCTGCCGACTGGTCAGCTGCGTAACATAATACGTTAACACAGCACATAGCTCACTTTGAATTTACACTGCAGTAACTTTACCTCTCAGCCAATTTTCTTGCTCTGCATTCAAGTGCATGAATATACTGTCTGTAAGTTTCTAGGATTGTAGAATGTAAGAGAATGCGTTGTCAGGACTTTTATCGCGCTTGGGAGAAATTTGTACTAAGTTTTAATAAGAAACGTAGACAGAACGGGCCAGTTGGAGCAGCTAAGTGTCGGTAAGAAAGTGATATTAAAATGGTTATTAAATTAACAGGATTGTTTGGCTGTGTACCTGATTAATTTGGTTAAGAATAGTGGCCAATTTTGGGCTCATGTCAACAGGCAGTGAAATACTGGGTTGCGTAATATGCAGAATTCCTTTAATTCTTGAGGAACTGTTAGCCGCTCGACAAGGATTCTATTCGGTTAAGTATGTAAATTTTTTTGCCAAGAAAGCTTTGTCTATTTCTTATTCTAGCGGGAGCGTTTCGTGTGTACTTTTGAAGTTTTCTGCATTTTGCAGCATAATTTCAAATTTACGCAGTTTCCTGTACAGACAGTGACAAGAGTCACCGCGGTAGCGCCTACAGAACAGGTACATGTATTCGCGATTGGTGGTGGAATTGTTTAATTTTCTTCTTATTAAATTTTCTCTGACACTGAAATATGTTAGGGAAACATCATTTCGACAGTTTTTTTTTAGATTTTTATTATGGAGGCGTTTCTGTTTCTTTATATGTGTATTTCGTGACTCCATGTAACTTGCTGTAATATATTCGGCCGAGATATCATAAATGAAATTAGATCTTATGACAGAATTTCACGACGTATGTATAAGATTAAACACTGAACGTTATGCACCGCTGGACAACGTGCTATGGTTTTGTGTTGACTTTGTGGTCACAACCCTTTTTCTGTCGTCATTCACGTCACTTTTGTGTTTGATATTCATCAGGTGATACAACGTCTGAGGAAAGTTCATGCTGTGCAAGAAGTCGGCTTTGCACAAAATCGATACAGCAGGTCTGCGACCGAAGCGCGCTCGCAGCACTCACTTGTTTCAGTAACAATCGATATATAAATACTCGCCGTGTGTACAAATTACAGGGCCTCTTCATGTTAAGGGAAACCCTCTGCTTCATGTATAAAATACTGTGGTATTAATGAAGGCAAAGACCACGGTCGTTAAGTGTTTTCGGGTTGCAACCTGCCATACGATATTTTGGATACTTCAGGAAATACATTTGGGTTTCACTCAGTTACTGGACAGTATTTAGACATTTGTGTCTGATGGGAAAATGTAGAAAATCTCCCATCATGAACGGTTCATGAGACAACCCTCTTTCTGTTATAAACTTATTATTGTTTTTATTTAACGTTGCTGTAAGTGGTTCAGACCACGTAGAATCGAGTGAAAGGGTGTGAAGTACAGGTAGTTGGAAAGGATGTGGTAAGAAGAAATCGTGCCCTAACTTTGCGTACTGGGACTTAACATACAACAGTAACCCCATATGATATTATTTATAAACCCTGGTGTTCGAACGGAAGTATGAACGCACAGATGTGCTTAGAGTCACACCGACAGCTGTTACAGACTACATTGAGGTGTGCACTTCGGGTTGGGTCACGTGAACCAGGTTGTGGCATTTGCAATGAAAAGGTATAAGAGCAGGGGTATTGCAACCATTTTTGTCTCTCCCTCATGTAACAGCTGGAGAGCCGCCGAACTATTTTCACTATTTGATGTTATATAATTTACTGAACATTTGTCTGCATGTTTTAGTTTCGGATAAAGTAGGATAAAAGAAGGGCACTTTACCTAAAGATATACATGCATTTCTGCGCCCATGTCACTAATTATGGGGACAATTGTTCAGTAAAATGAGTCACGCTTTGTGGTCAATACATACTTTCCGTAGTCCATTTTTAATTCTGACCAAATTTTATCAGCATTTGTTCAGGAATATCATACACTAAACATGCGCATAGACACATAAATTCACCTACTGTGCTTTTATTCACTGACTTTAAATATTGTTTGGTGTAGGACACCGTGTCAACTTTTAAATAATTACCGACGTTTCGGAGGACATTGCTGTCTGTATCGTGTAGAGTAGTTACTGTTTGTGGTCAGCGCTGAAGATGGAGGCAGCAACCTCCCTGAGTTTGACATTCATAGGGCCGTGCATCATAATATTATTTCTATAATAAAACCAACTAGATGCACCAATGTATCAAATTTATTTTATTTTGGAGTGACACTCTACGTGTTTCGGACGGTCTTTCTGTCTGCTTTGCTAGCAAGCAGACAGCAGTATCTGTTTGACAAATGCCTGCTGCTGTATGTAAATTCTTGAACGCCTGATGATGGACGCAAAGACCTTCCGAAACGTGTAGAGTATCATTCCAAAATAAAATAAATTTGACTCCCTGAAGTGTCGGTATATTTCAATCGACAAGACGTCCATGTCCCACAAGACTTGAACATTTATCAAGAGCGCTGAAAAAAGTTCAGACTTTACTGTTCGTTTACTCTTATTTACGTTGCAGGTCACTCACTCACTCACTCACTCACTCGCTCGCTCACTCACTCACTCGCTCACTCGCTCACTCACTCACACTCCCTCCCATTGCTTCACACACACACTCTCTCTCTCTCTTACACACACACACACACACACACACACGGTATGTGTTCAGTGTTTCTTTGCTATTTTACGCCTGCAATATGCTGTGTAGACTACATGCCTAACGGATATGACGGAGAAGTTGCCGCACCGATGCGGCGAACTGCTGGTTACGGATAGGTGAATAATATTGCCGCTGCATGAACACGGATATTGTTTACAAGCGTGAATCTCAGTTAATTTGTTATATGAAATAAACTCCACTGATGTTCATTGGAGTTTATGCCGGTGCAGAAGCACTGGAAATTCTTGTGGTCACCAGAGTGCGTAGAAGTCACTGTTATCGTCCAAATAATGCAGCGAGCTGTTACCATGCAGCTGGCAGACGGATTGTGAACCTTGCGTGTTTAGGTGACGACGACATCGGATATGCATGGAGGTTTAAGTCCAAGACCCCTATATGTCGTGGTCGTAGATTGCTTAAAGGATAACATGGAATTTGCCGTTCCGGTACGTGTTCGTTTTACGATTTCATGCGTCGTATTCATTTATGTTCTCTCTGGTTTTGCACCTTGGAGGTGTGGGCTCTTTCTCCGACGTTTCGGAATAATTTACTGCCTCAGTCTTTAGGGTTGACGTCAGTAGGGTAAAACTGTACTTAGCTTATATTAGGCAGGCGGTGCACTGACCCTGAAGATAGAGGAAACTAGTTCACCCGAAACGTCGGTAACTGCCGACAATCACACGGTGCAGAAACTCACAGACAGGAGTGATATTTACCATGAGTCACGGCGGAAGTTAAAAAGTCATCAGTGACACTTTGGTTTGTCAGCGTGTCAGAAGAATTTGCCTCTTTCTCCAGTTTCAGACAATCCTCATTACAACAACGTTTCCTCCCAGTTTATCCCAAATAAGGTTTTAATTCAGCCTACTGTTTGTGGGGCCTATCCTCCAAAATAACTATATGCTGTGACGGATAGTATTCTACGTGCACTCATCTACGGCTCTTCTCTTGCAGTAACCACAGGTGCTACTATGAAATCACTTCCTATTTGTAATTACGGCTCATATGACCACTTGGGGTGTGGCACGGGAATTCAACACGGCGAGAAATACACATCTATTGAATTAATGAGCCAAGTATCGCCTCTTTGCGCCTGCGCCAAGGTTGTCCGTTTTTTGGGGGCCTGACCGTGCTACATGTAGTGAACTCTCATCCCGCGATGTGGTACCATGGTAATGCGAGAGCCTTCGTGGCTTCTTCGTCCGGCCAGTGATAGTGATGTGCGGCAGGGTAACCGGCTTGTTGCTTCATGTCTCCGAGGAATAGAGTGCTGTAATGTAATTGTTTTTTGTTACGCTGTAGGAACGTTTCGGTTTTGATTTCTTTTTCAAAGGTTAATTGTGTGGTGCCGAATTTTATATTAAAACGTCTGGATTTTGCCCTACGTAGTATGAGAAGTGACTCCACATGCGCGGGTCTAGCGGCTGTTTATTGCCTGTTCACAAGGAGAAATTATAACAATTCCCACGTTAACTTCGCTGTATTACTTCTGTCCGTCCGCAGGAACGTGTTGGGAACCGGGAAACTGATCTTACTGAGGAGTTTGCTACATACCATGACACCTTACTCTCTGTGATCTGGTTTTTTTGCTAACCCTTCAGTTTTGAAATAATCTAAGAAGTACATTTCTTAACTTGTTATTATATCTTTCGCCCATCTTCATGTTTGCACCGTGCATCAATGACATTCAAACGCTTTATTATCCAACTAATGCACCAATATATAATTCGTAGATACAATTAAAAGTACAAAAAATATTTTAAAATTTCTCCGACATGTTTCGGATCACAGAGGATTCATCATCAGGGAACTTTGTACAGTGCTTGGCTAAAATTATAAAATGGCTGTATCGTGTCCGTTGACATGGACGTAGTCGGTGTTATGGCAGCATAATCTGACCCGATGTGCGTGTGTATAGTTCAGCTTAGTGCCTCCCTCTACTGTGAACTTCACACACGCACACCGGGTCACATTATGCTGCAATAAGACCGACCACATGCATGTCAACGGACACGATAGAGCCAGTTTTGTAATTTTAGCCAAGCACTGTACAAAGCTCCCTGATGATGGATCCTATGTGATCCGAAACATGTCGGAGTAATTTTAAAATATTTTTATAATTTTAATTGTATCTACGAATTATATATTGGTGCATCAGTTGGATAATAAAGTGTTTGAATATCTTTCGCCACTTCACAGCACTTATAAATTCCGAGTGTCGAATATCTGGAAGGTCCAACGCTTTTAAATGTGAGACAAAATTATTTCCGAATTTTGTCTGTTGGTGGTAGCCACGTCCCACTAATTTACCCTCTTACATTTATGAGCACAAAGAGGTGCTGTCGTAGTGAATCGTCAGAAGGTCATAACGTCAAATTGTGTTAAACACTGTAAGAATGTCTAAGCGGTAATGTAGAAATTCTAAATTTAATGTTTGCCATCCCGAGGTGTTTAACACATACACAAATATACAATGATATGTCAGTCAAACACAACAAAACTGTATTATGTTTATTATTGTACTAGAGCAACATGTTTCGATTGTTATAGAATCATCTTCAAGTCCTTCCAAGAAAATAGATCCTTACTTAAATGTTTAAAAATGAGCTGTGGGATCCGAAACACATGCATTTTATACATCGCTTTATCAAGAATGTAAGCGTTTGGGATCCCACAGCGCATTTGTAAACATATTAAGTAAGGATCTATTTTCTTAGAAGGGCCTGAAGACGATTCTATAAGAATCGAAACATGTTGCCCTAGTACAATAATAAACATAATAAAGTTTTGTTGTGTTTGACTGACACATCATTATATATTTATATAAGAATTTCTAAAACTTCCTTTATGGAAATATTCAAAGAATAACAACAACATTAACCCTTTACAGACGAAGCGCAGACTGCTTCATTTATAAGACCCAGTTCGTACCGCGCAGTAAACACTTTTCAACTCGGTTATAAAAACCAATCAGTTTATGGTGTGACACAAGTCTCTTTTTTCTGAGATAAAAACAAAAAAAAATACCTAAATACTGTGTGGGCAGAACATACAATTGTTAAATGTTAAACTTGTTGGTGCATTACATAACCAGTAGGCTTTGAAAGGTTAAGCGGGTTTTCAGTTAGAATTGTGGTACGCCTCAGTGAGGGCACTTGTTCTGTTCAGTTTAAAAATTATGTTGACTTACGTAGCTGCAGAATGACCTTCAGAAACGAACATGGCCGAGAATCAATGAAGAGCGAGTAGATTATTTTTAAAACAGATCCGCTGTCTGATTTCTGTGACATGAAAGAAGGTAAATAATCATTCCAACGATAAGCAAATAAACACCCTCACGCTGTTTATTTTATTATTACGTATGCTGATAATGTAACCTCTGCTCTCTGAAACCACCATTGAGATTTTGTTACTAATCTAGCTGCTGCACGGTTTCATTTTTGGTTCACACTGCTAAGTTTACTGTGAAATGTAACGAAATGACACGTAGATGAAAAAGAAGATCAAAACTGTTATCACGTCGTATTTTAAGTAGAGTACTCACAGCTCGTACACTTTTCCAAAAATAAGGTGTTACCTTGACACAGAGAGACAGCTGTTTTACTCACAGACAGCATTATTTCAGATGTGTAAATTTACACTAAAAGAAGAAAATAAAACATAACTCAGAATTTGTATGTTACTCTACATTTATACGCGTGTTGCAGCTAATACATTATAAAGCGTGTTGCAGCTAATACATTATAAAGCGTGTTGCAGCTAATATATTATAAACCGCATCGAGTAATTTTAAATACAAGCTTTGCTGCAATATTCCAGAACCTTCAAACATCTTTCAAGGCTGTGGCTCTTCACCCAGCCATTTAATTCACTTTGTTGTTGAGTTTTGTTATCTACACACTGTCCTCAGGTCATAGCTCTTTTCCGCTCGTTCACTCTGCTTTTTCAGTCAATATCCGACAGAGAACACATCCCAGCCATACACTGTTTTCTTCTTCCAGTCACGTGACTCGTTTTTGGACTTATTATAGTTGTCTCAGTTTCAGCGATTAAAGTGGCTCGTGTTGAAATAATTATAATTGTTATTCTCCCAGGTGTTACTTTAGTTAATCTAATTTATAATTACAGGTTTTAATTACGTAAAAATTTGTGAGTTTTGCGTTTTTCTTAGACGTGTAATTCACAAGTCCGGTCGCCTGGGCCGTAAAGGCTGCATCACTGAGTGAGAGGTCTACTTGCACCTCAGCTGCAAGATTCGTGAAGAATTATTATTCGCACTTCGAAGTATGCGGGCAGTGTGTCATGCTGCCTTTTGTCAGCCACTTGTGTAGAGCCTTGACACCACACGTTTTGCTGACGGGACTGTTGATTTTATTGTCGCCTCTTTTGTACGTCGTTGCTGTTCGGTTTCTTTTGCGAATGTATATGCTTCATGAACATAATTTCGTCTTTTTACTTGGAAATATGGTTTACCATCTCTCAGTTGTCTTCGTTTATTTTCTCGGTTTAGATCAGGACGTTGCTTGATTTTGTTTTATTTGTAACTTTTATTGGATGCCGATTAATTTTACCAAATACTATTGATCACTACCATGAATCTTCTGCCACTGAATTAAACGCATCATCACACTACCCGAGTCTAATTCTTTAAAATTTATACAGCAGGGAAATATTTTCTCTTATACATACATCTGTTTGAATAAGGAAACTTAGGTGGTAATCCTTTAGGTTTACTGCTGCCGTATCTCAAGCAGCTGATATTATATTAGGGTTAATGCTGCCGTATCTCAAGCTCTTTATATAGCTGTCTACCTGTGTTCATATTGATAAACAAATTTCCAGTTTTTTAATAATTACGACTTATATACTCGATATTGAAATTTATTTCTTAGCTGTTTGAGTCACAGGCTCCTATGTATGCGTACGTTCTTATTGTCCGCTTTTTTCCCTTTAATTATACTTCTTGTTCTTCCGTAAGTTCCAGTTATGGGAGTTTGCTTTACAGTCTTTCTGTTCAAAATTTAAAAATTGTCAAGTATCTTATTCTTCATGACATTTTAAAATTCGTTCGTGTCATCTGATTCGTCAGCGATTCAAATTTCTTAATTCACGCAACTTGTATGAGAGAAAAAACAAATTTGACGCAGTTTTTGCTATAAATTTTTAGGGGGTGCTAAATCCTGTCCTATTTCCACGGACATACTTGGTATTCGAGTTCCCACTCAGAACCTCCGAGACTTTCCTTTGTTTCAAGTTAGTTCATCCTTCAAAAATTACCTCTCCGCCAGGTGTGCCACTGCCGCAGTTTCCTTCGGTAGTAATTTTAGTGGTGTTCAGAAAGTAAAGTATCCTACTAGGATATGGCATTATCATATGTGCTAATTAATTAAGTATTCTTTTGTTCTGTTTGTGTTTGTTTCATGAATGTCCTGTTTATTGTCCTTTGCTATTTGTGTTTGGATGTTGTGGTACTGCTTTTGTGGGCCACTCATCGGTTGACTCAGCACGTTAATAAGTAATAATTCAATTAATGTTGTTATTTTATTCTTATAATAAAACCAACGAGAAGCACTAATTTCACAAATTTATTTTTGGAATAGGATTCTCCATGCTTCGGATAGTATCTCTGTCCATCATCAGGAGTCTAGCACTGTACACACAGCAATACATACAATTTATGCTGATTGCTTACTAGCGGGAGCTCCCGCTAGTAAGCAATCAGCATAACTTGTATGTATTGCTGTGTGTACAGTGCTAGACTCCTGATGATGGACAGAGATACTATCCGAAGCATGGAGAATCCTATTCCAAAAATAAATTTGTGAAACTAGTGCTTCTCGTTGGTTTTATTATAAGGATATATCACGATGCACGGTCTTCAAAATGTAAAATTCAAAAAGTTATTATTATTATTATTATGAACCGGAGACTGTCGGCTCTGTGACCTATTGTACCAGCCCCTGGAAACTAGTGGAATGTTGACTGCCGGTAGGGAACTGGAGTGCTCGAAAAGAAGCCTACCCTTATACATATTTCAGCACGTATTTTACGTACACTGAACGTGGAACGCAGCGATGATAATTCGTTTCAGCTATAGCTCGGTTTTGTGTAAAACGGAATTGCTGCTTCATTTATCCTTATGCTCTGCGTTAATAAGTATGTCTGACCTTGTTTCAAAATATTTTGAAAATTGCACATTGTTACGGACTATTTAGCTCGATAGTACTCAGCCCTTAAATTCTGACCTAGATACACCGCAGGACATGTTTGCGATTATATCGGAACAAATTCGTATTTCATCCTTCCAAATAGTCAGTGAGACAGTTGCCGTAGCGCTGGTTAAGTGCACCCTCTGACCGTACGTTCTGGAAACGAGGGAGCCTCCACTAAACTTCAGCCACGACACATAGCGGTGTGTACTGGAACTGTGTACTGGAACTGTGACGTGTATGTCCAAGGGCAGCTGTCAATTTCCCTACGAAAATAGCCAACAAAATAAACGTACTTTTCTCAGTTTTCTAATTTTGAATTCTTCTTACAGAATATTCGGTTATCTAACGTCAGAAACAGATAGGACCATCGTTTACCAATTGCTGACTTGAATAGTCACAGTCCAATGTCACGTTATGTCTACCACCTGGTAAGTCAGCCTTCGAAAAATAATGACGACACTGATTGGGGATCCCCCCTTTCGTGGTTGTTACTTATGTTTGCTGTAAGAGTATTGTCGTTTCCGCTTGTGACGTAGTTCACAGTGCAGCCGTCATTTCATTGCCATGGAAATCAGAATTACTTTGACGATGCGTTATTGCTTTGCTTACATGATACTTCCTGCTTAAACATGCTTAGTTTAGAAATATATTTATAAAGAGCGCATTTGCCACGCGAACATTTGCAGTGTAGCTATGTCTGCTACTTCTAGCATGGTGTTCGTGCAACTTCAGGCAGTTTTGTGTGTGTTCAGTGCGATCTAAACAATGGTATCTGTAGTTCAGCAAAAATTTGCCTTTTATTTAAGGCTTCTATAACCCACAAGCATTGCAAGCAGTTCATTAATGTGTTCAGCGATTGAGGTTATGTTTCCGTAGAATCAGTTTATTTTCATGCTCGGCCAAGGGACAAGATGTTCCTTATAGTTATTGCCTCATGCCTCTGTCTAAAAGCAAACCTGTGACCACAATAATTTGGAAGAATGAATATATTATTATTATTATTATTGCCGATCCCAGTGGCTGCGCGATCGAAGGCGTGGGTCTGATGTTGCTCGCTTGTTGGGATTACGGTTTCGAATCCCGCGGGGGGCACGGATGTCTGTCTTTTGTGAGTGTTGTGTTTTGTAAGATACAGGTCTCTGCGTCGGGCTGATTACTCGTCCAGAGGAGACCTGTCGAGTGTGGTGTGTCTGAATGTGATCGTGAAGTCTCAACCATGGCCGTGGCCCACTGCGGGCTGTAGCGCCATGACATTATTATTATTATTATTATTATTATCATTATTACTATTAATCAGTGCTTTTAAACCGTTCGTACTTTAATATGCAGCTAATTTTGTGTTTTATTTATTTTCTTGGGCATTACGTAGCATTCCCATCGCAAAGACACTGCAAAAAAAGGGGAAGAACAGCATCTCGACCCGATCAGGATCTGAACATATGATTCTGGACTGCATCGGGGAGTAATGTAGTTCTATATGTGTAACAGTATTGGGTACACTAATGTGTTTATTGCGGCATTTTGGCAACGTTGGTAGCACGTCACTGCATTGTTACGAGGGACTGTCGCAATCGTCCTGTTCAGATCAGCTCACGGTGGGTAGCATGATGCAGCAAACCGAAGCGCTGTGAATGCACGCACATAGCTGCAACACTTGCAGAGATATTGGAGACTGCGCCCTTCGTCATGTTGAAAATGTTGCGTCAGCTGAAGGAGTGGCAGCAGAGGGTGAAGAGAGGAGGTGGTAGCCCGGTGGACAGCCCCACACATCACCTGGAGCGCGAAGTGTCGGTACGAGCAACCAGCTGCTTTATCAGTCGCCCTGTAGATACCCACAACTGCAACTTCATTTTAGACTACTACTTTAAAGTATTCACGTGGGCCGGGTAGCTCAGTTGGTATAGCGACTGACTACGGGCTGGACGGTCCGGGATCGAATCCCGGCGGGGACGAGATTTTCCGCCCGTCCAGACCGGCCCTGGGGCCCACCCAGCCTCCTGTAAAATGGGTAGCGGGTCTTTCTGGGGGCGTAAAGTGCGACCGAGGCGTGCTGTTGGCCACTCACCCCCTTCTAGTGCCGCGATCATGGAAGAGTAGAGCTATACTTCTACCCACCCGCTGGGCCACACCGGGCCTGTAACGGGATCACTTTACCTTTACCTTTTACTTTAAAGTATTCAAGAGATTTAAAAAATATATATATTTCATATTGTACTAGAACTTATGTCGTGGTTTTCTGGGTCGTGACACCTTGTAGTCCGGTACGTGGGTTACTCTTTTTCGGAGAAACATATTGCCTGAATTTTCAGGGTTGAAGGTACAAGACGGAGCCCACAAGACTAGCTTACAATCTCAATATTTACCGTTCTCAAAACTTAAAATCCTGATATACGTTTTATGTTCGTCTGTGTTTCGCAATAGATGGTGGGAGCTTTGAATTATGTAGTGAATCACCGTGATAGGTAGCACATGGCCGCCAAGGCTGGCCACAGAAAGGCAGTGTCCTCCTTATTCAAGCATCGTGAAGAAAAGGATGGTGCCAGGGTCTGACCCTTTTGCCACCGCTTAAGGGAATGCAAAATCGTACTAGTCTTCCTTTTCTGAGTTAATTCTACGTTGCCTAATCACAATTTTTCATTTGTGTTTCTAATATAGGATGCCAAACTTTTAATGCAATAATTAATACGGGCAAGAGTCAAGTTTAGAACTTGTTAGCCCATTCCTTACTTTCTGTATGAAACCATTCAAAACTAAATATTAAATTTATATGTAGTCCAGAATGCCTGGAGCTGCATCTTCTCATCTCCAGCGAGGCTTCAAGTTTGGGACCGTTCGCAAAAATGCGGCTGTTTGTGTCGCTGTGGCTACTTTTGTGTTCATAATGAACAATTCGAGAAATAGTGAGTAGATTTCCACATTTTTCTTTATCGAGCTTGCTAAACTTTGTCGACATGTGGGAATTTGTGCTAAAATTTGATAAAAATAACCGAGAGTTCACGTGAAGACCTAGATGCGATTTTGTTCCACATCTCGAGTGGGACTCGCTAAATAGTTCGTTCGTCTTAGCGAAAAATGTTCTGAGCAAATGCTGTACGTAAAAATGAAACAGATTTTTTATGCCGGATACACTTTTCCATCAGACATAACGTTTTTTAAACAAAAGAAATGCAGTGAATATTCCAGAATTGTTATGCTATGTTATGATATGATATGGTATATGATATGATATGATATGATATGATATGATATGATATGATATGATATGATATGTATTTGTTAACTGCCACTGGGTTGATGGATTGACACCCGGTGGCAGTAGTACGGTACACATTACACACAAACAATACACAGAACAACACAATACCTAGAACGGAACATACATAACAATAAGAATGATAATATAAAAAATTAGACAGAAGCATACAAAACGCACACCTATATATAATATGATACAAAATAGAACTATTATTTGTAGTGCGTGCATTTACCAAGCTGTTAATGTGACATGTCATTGCTTTAACCAGCCCCTTTTCTTGTTCTTTTACTTTATTTGCTGTGCAGCAAATTTTTTTTAAGAAGAGTCAGGTTTCGACTCTTTTTGATGTTCACGTGTTTGCATATTTTACAAGCCCAACTGAAAACAATACAGCTTGTTTATATCAATGGATCATACGTAAGACAGCCTGTAAATACAAGAATATTTCTATATGCACCTAGATTTGCGTTCTGCACACAAGTAGGCTTCCTTAATTCCAGGAACAGTTTTGTGAAACGCGACTTTATTTCTCGATACAAAAAGGTAAAATGTTCCCGTTACAGGCCCGGTGTGGCCCAGAGGGAGGGTAGAGGTATAGCTCTACTCTTCCATGACCGCGGCACTAGAAGGAGGTGAGTGGTCAGCAGCACGCCCCGGCCACACTTTACTCCCGGGAAAGACCCGGTACCCATTTTACAGGAGGCGGGGTGCGCCCCAGGGTCGGTCTGGACGGGCGGAAAATCTCGTCCCCACCGGGATTCGATCCTGTAGCTCAGTCGCTATACCGACTGAGCTACCCGGCCCACATTTCTCGATACAGATTTACTTATTCAGAACACAGCAGCACTGCTGTCGGTTCACAAATCTATACCTAGTAACTACATCAGTTGCACTGTAACCAAACAATGCGCTGTGCAACGAACCTCGCGGTCAAGTGGGTAGCGGTCTTATTGCTTATTCGGCAGGTCCAGGTTTCGGACCTCGGCCAAGAGACCGGCATCCCTCAGATTTTTAGTATTTTTCTGTGTCTGTCCAGGGGAGTTCCGGATTATTACCCGAAACTGGGCCATGGTTGCGTCCTTCCATACCCTTTAAATTAATTATTCACAAATCATGTCGTCATCAGAGTCCAATTTGAATTGGTAACAACATTGTTAAATAAGCCGAATGTAAGAATAAAGAGCAGTTCTACACTCTGTAGTTTAATCAGTGAACCGAATCTTAGACCACAGTTGGTGGCAGGCGACTGCCTAAGGCTTTTTGCTTATTATACAACTGGGATATAAACGTACTGGAGAGGTATGACTTTAGGTTCAAATATCAATTAATTTGGGTAACATTAAAGCGCATGTGTAATCAGCTGCTAAAAATGTCTTCGATTTACGTAACAATGTAGACAGATAAATGGAGAGGCCGAGATAATAAACCACGTGTTTTCTTTGTTCTAGGTAAGCGCGGACGTGAATATTCCAGCACCGTCTGGTATTAAGATTCGACAGTCAGCGTATGAAGCGGGAAGTACTAAACAATTTATTTGCACGTGTAACGGTCTTTGTTGCGTTGAACGGCACACAGACAGCAGTGTTTATAAGCGTGGTGGCCGTGGTTAGAGAAATGACACATGATGCGAAGCTTGCGGAGGTAGCGAGTCAGTTCTGAGAGTTTAATTTTAGAGACGAAATAAAAATGAATTACTGTGGATTGGGCTCTCTCTAAATCAGTGGGTGCTGAGTAAATACACTCTCGTAATAAATAGGAACTGTCTGCTCCTCTAGAAATGCTGTAAAACATGGAGACGTTGCTGTTCACTTACCCGTAGGTAGGAAAGTTTTACACACGCACTTATCCAGATTTTGCAGACATTCTGGGAGTCATACATTCCCTCATTTCTAGGCTGAAGAAATCCAACGAGATGCAACAGCATGCAGATATTTATTTACTGCTAAATTACTGTACATGTTTCGGGCGTCCATCGCGCCCATCATCAAGAGTACATAAAACAGTAGTTGCAGCCTCTG
>Ga0131853_10007444_pt1 | contig 19821 bp, 17 predicted proteins | sample TergutLab28metaG_FD_92764 | JGI IMG/M metagenome (GOLD analysis project Ga0131853, IMG submission 92764) | Labiotermes labralis P1 segment gut microbial communities from Petit-Saut dam, French Guiana - Lab288 P1 (version 2) (version 2) | ecosystem: Host-associated > Arthropoda: Insects >... | reverse complement strand
GTTTTTCCGTCTCTGGGTACGCCGAATATTTTGATTCGTACGGACTACCACCATTCAAACTTGAAATCATGGCATACCGGCAGCGCCACTGAATTTCTTGGATATTTAACTGCCACAGACTACAGGATTTAACATTACTGCTGCTTATACACACTCCATAGAGCCACAGGACTGTCAATGACGTCATTTATCAATAGTTTCATTCCAACTAGCTACACCTGCAACGATAAAAAGGCAGTGCGCATGTTCTGCGCTCAGTTCGTATTGTGTCCTTATTGCGGCCGGATGGATCAGCAGCAGTCGTGCAAACCACAAATATAAATAAGGTACGTACAATCATATATCATCAGTTGACTATGCCTCTCTTTGTGATTGATTTCACATACTTGGATGGGCGGGATGGTGATACCGTGGTTAAGGTGTTGGCGGCTGTCGACTTCCACAGTAACAGAGTTGCATCATATTTGTTTAAGAGGCCGTACCGTTGGGAGTAATTACCAATGTTTAACGCTCGTATAAATGAAGCTATTGACCACGGGTGTAATTGGAATGTTGGTGATGTACTGTAATCAGAGCTGGAGACTGTGGTACATCGCGAGGCATCATCCGCTGTTGCAATCTGTTACTTCGGCCCACAGAAAACACAATTTATCAGCGGACTTTTCGAGCGTACAGTTATTGACATCACTCAGCTAGGATGCCTTCCACTCACCGACATAAGTCTGCCAGCCATCAGCTGCACGTTCACATGTCACAACAAGTATTAACAGGTTTGTGCATTGCGGACTGCCTATACATTAGCGCAGTGGCTCAACTTTCACATTCTTACGCTACAGTATGAAAAATGCCCTCCTGAACCAGTATTTCATGAATGTATTCCAGATGACTGCGTGTGGGTTACATCGCCGTACCTACTACCTCAACGAGCAACAAACAAAGTACGTCTCCATCTACCTCAATGATGATAACCTCAAACCGGAAGTGAAGATTGTAACTCCTTCTGGTCACGCAGTGTCAAACGAGATGCAGTGGTTCATTCTAATGACATTCAAAAGTGATATGCCCAAGAATGAAGTGCACGAACTTGGTGAACCGTATCATACCCTGTCAGTGTACTGTGGACGGTATATCCGTATCACGAGTGAAAACACTCAAGTGCTTCTAAGTAAAAAAGATTGGTCACAGCTGCTGGACTTGGCCAGTGTTTGCATAGACAGAGAAGTGATCAAATACGGTATACTGGAAGAAGAACTTGCAGAGTGGCGCAATAAGTGTTTTGAATCCAAATCCTTTTGTACACCTCCAGACATAAATGCCATCGATTTCAATACATTGTGGAATGAACTGAAATACAAAAACACGTCTCTTTCTTATGATATATAATTCTCATAAGTGTGGATAACTGTTTGCATTTTTGCAATTGAAATAAAAAATCTTACATTGAATGTGTTTGTAAAATGTAAATTGTTTGTTTTTATATATTTCCCTTATAACCGGATTCTTTAAAAAACAGACGGTTAAAGCCGCAGGATTCGAACCTAGAATTTTAAAGCTTTAGCCAACACTTTTCGAGAAACACAGAGTTATATAAACTATAGTTTAAAAGTACCGCGTAGGTAAACATATTGAAAAATGGCGGAGATAGGTTAGAACAATTTAAAAATACCGCGTAGGTGGCCATATTGGAAAACAGTGGACAGATGTTACAAAAGAAATTAAAAAATGGTGGTAATTCAAAATGACGGAAAGCGCCAATTCAAAATTAAGTTTAGGTTAAAGAATTTTAAAAAATACCGCGCTGGTAGCCATATTGGAAGATGGCCGACTTGAAACTTAGGTTTCATTTAAAGTTAGCTCGTTGGCAGCCATACTGGAAAATGGCGAACTTTTGTTCGAACAAATTTAAAGGTGGCGCTCATTCAAAATGGCGGAAAGTGCCAATTCAAACTTAGGTTAGAAAAAAATTAAAAAATTGCGCTCATATAGACATTCAAAATAATAGCCGGCACCATACTATCTATCAAAGTTAGGTCAACCGCTATGTTTATTTACACACTACGTCATTTGTTTACATCGTGTGACCATCGTCATATTTATTTACATATCAGAGGCTAATCTTTGTTGATACTCTACGTCGTTTGTTTACATATCAGTCTGGAGAAATTAGGTCATCCTCCATATTTGTTGACATACTACGTCATTTGTTTACAAGGTTAAATGTAGGTTAGGCGCCATACAGTCTGGCGTAATTAGTTCATCCGCCATTTTTATTGACATACTACGTCATTTGTTTACATATCAGAGGCTAACGTTAGGTTCGTTTACACCACGTGACCGCCTGGGGCAAGGTTATCTGCCATATTTGTTGAACATACTACGTCATATGTTTACAAGGTTAATGTTAGGTTAGGCGCCATAGTCTGGCGTAATTAGGTAATCCGCCACCTTTGTTGATACACTACGTCGTTTGTTTACATATCAGAGGCTAATATTAGTTTCATTTACACCACGTGACCGCCTGGGGCAAGGATATCCGCCATACTTGTTGATATAGTACGTCATTTGTTTACATAGAGAAGGATAAAGTTAGCTTTATTTACACCACGTGAACGCCTGGGGCAAGGTCGGCCGCTATATTTGTTTACAGGTGACGTCATTTGTTTACATATAAGAGGCTAATGATAGGTTTATTTACACCACGTGTCCGCCTGGGGCAAGGGAGGCCGCCATATTTGTTTATATGTGACGTCATTTGTTTACGTATAAGAGACTAAAGTTAGGTTTATTTACATCACGTGAACGCCTGTGGCAAGGTCGGCCGCCATGTTTGTTTACATCACATGACTGTTGTCAGAGGGTCGGTGGTGGTGGGTGCTATCCCCGCTGGTTTACTACTGATGAGATTAATACCTGACCAAAATTACTAATTAGTTTATAACAATTTTAGACGTTAGTATTAAAAATAATGAATGTGCACTGGCAACAATCCGATGTTACCGGCAGCATGTGAAGTTAACTAACACACGTAGGTGCGAACTTCGCAATACACACCTATTACTTTGACAAATGTGAGCTTCGCCACTAAATCTTAGGTCTGCTGTGAACAATGTAAGAATGGGAAAGTTTTTACTAAGTTTCCCGCTGTTGCCATCATTCCACCAACGCTCCAGTTGGTATCCAGGGTCATTTGGCCCACTATTAAAAAATATCGGCTTTCGACTTGTTTTCAAAGGTATGTCATCAGGGTGGGGGCCGCAGTGCAGTTTGGTATCGCGGTCCCTCCGTTGCCTCCCCACTCCCTAACCGATTTTAGGGTCCGTGCAAAAAGGTAGTAAGTCCAGCCGTGTGGGCAGGAAGGTCCTAAGTACAGCCCAGGTACTAGTCTTTGTTTAATCTACATTATTAAAACGATCGGCTTTCGACTTTTATTCCAGGGTACTTTATCAGGATTGGAGACGCCCAGTTTGGCCCACATTACTAAAAAGGTTCGGCTTTGGACTTGTTTTTAAAAGTGTTTTATCAGGGTGGCAGCCGCTGTGCATCTTGGTATTGCGGTCCCTCCGTTGCCTTTCCTACGCCCAGGGCAATTTTAGGGTCCGTGCAAGAAGTTCGTAAGTCCAGCCCTGTGGGCAAGAAGGTGCTAAGTAGGGTCCAGGCCCTAAACTTTCTTTAGTCTAGTTATTAAAAATGATCTGCTTTGGACTTTCGTTCCAGGGTATTTTATCAGGTTGGGAGCCGCCGTTCAGTTTGGTATCGCGGTACCTCCGTAGCCATCCGTACGTCCCGGCTTGTCCGGGAGCCTAGTGCAAGAAGGTCGTAAGTCCCGCCAGGTGTTTAAGTTGGCAAGGGATGTGGATAGTGCAGGAAGGTCTTAGTACGGTCCTTGCCAAACTCATTATTTAGATTCGTGTTGCACCCGTTTAACATGGTTTTGTGGACCCTCCGGCGCCACACCTACGCTTATAGCCCTCTCGATATTAAAGAAGGATCGGCCTTCAGAGGTACGTTATCAGGGTGGAAGCCGTCGTTGAGATTGGTATCGCGGTCCCCCTCACCCGGGGCTCCTGCTAGAAGGTCCAAAGTCCCGCCCAGTGCCGCGTGTAACTTGTGGGATTATGACGGTAGGCTCCGTCCGTGTTTAACCTGAACGACCGTGGGGTTTGTTAGAGGCATGACCCTCCGCCGTAGGCGAACGTAGGGCTTCATCCGTGTTGAACCTGGTAAACCTATCATAACTGATATGTGTAGGTAAGGGAATAGCGCCGCGGTGGCCGTGTGGATTGGTACATTGCCGCCGTAGATACGGTGACCGTGACATCGTGAGTGTAGGCAGTAAAATTAGATGATATCAAATATGAATGCGTGTTAAGTTCCAATGCTTACGTGATAGACCTATGAAAAGACAAAATTTAAATGTCCCAAAAAGTGGCATATCATATTTCTGGCGTGCCTAGGGGAATATTTTGGTATATATATGTCAACAGGCAGAAGGCAAGTGTGTTGGTCACCCCTGTGCTCAGCCCTGAGTACTGTAACGCATCTTTGGACAGGGAAATTGTTGCAAGCGCATGATAACCCGTTTCAAAAGTAGAATAAGTCACGCGCAGGGTCTCAGTACAGTTAGAAGAGTAATTGAACCGTGCAAGGACGTGATATTTTCCTCGGCACCTATCTAAGTGTAATTGAACAGGCGCAAGAGCGTGATGTTTTCTGCCATAGCAGCAAGTCACGCACCTGTCGAGCTACAGGTACGAAAGCGAGAACACATGCTGGCAGATATATTTTTTTCTTAAGCCACTGAACGCAACATAGAGCTATGAAGGACTTGGATATGTCAAAAGAGGAATGGAGAACAGACGCCTATGCGCTTGTATAAAACGTAGCCCTATAGGAACCCCTCCCCATTATAGAATTGTTGTGGTGGGCGCATGTTTGCATCGCGAAGAAGAAGGAAGGAAGCTGCTACTGTGAAGATAGGAGGTGTGTTAGAAGCTGCGGAGAAGAAGAAGTGTGCTGGAAGTATGTGAAGTTTGTACATGAAACCTCATTGCAACGAGTCGAATTTAAAGGCCGCACACATGTTCCAGCATGATCATCACGAATGCACTTGCGCAACATTGCTTAAGTTCACATATATTACTCTTGTGTATGAGGTGCTTCTGCTTGTGGTTGCCATAGCACGTACGAATTCTAAAATGTCTATTGTAGTCGTCGCAGGGGATTGGAACGTCGGAGAACGCGCACGTCTGCGACCAGACGTGTAGCGACTGCATGGCCAACCCACCGTGGGCATTCTCCGACGTTCTAATCCCCTGCGCCTAATGCAATAGACATTTTAGGAGGCGCACGTATTTGGATATCTATAAGCAGTGCACTTCGAACACTGGTCTGTATGTGAACTTAAGCGATGTTAAACATTCACATTCCTGAGATCATCTTGGAACATTGCGTAACCCTTCGAGAGAATTAAGTTAAGGCTTCATCATGGTGGACATTGCTGCTACATCCGTGCCTGTGGCTGCTGCTGCTCCTTTGTGAAGAAGAAAAAACACAGGTAGGTGCAGTGAATGTTCTTTATTAATATATACAGTGATCCGTGGTAGCGAAAGAAAACCAACAAAATTCAGTTAAATTATGCGCTTATTCGGATAAGCAATAGTGATATATGTTTATTCAGCTGTCACGAGTTCCTCAAACAGATGACGATAGTCTATGTGGTCACTGGCGTTAGGAATAGGTTCGACATACGTCACTGAAGTTAAGGACGATGCCAAATAAGAATGTACGTCCTGCAAAGCGAGTCTGTAATTGCGCGATTGTTGCTGTACGATGTGAAACATTCGGGGAAGATATTGTAGGTCCAGTATTGTCAGGTTTATGTATTGCGTGCCGAAATAGATTTTTGCCGATCACCAGTTCTTCGGCGGTGATAGACAAAAGGCACCGATCCCGCACCCTACGGCCGCCGCTGCCCCGGTCCCTCCATTGCAGATTGAAACGAGCATTTGGGAAGATAGTCCGCCAGGGTGTCGATATGCTCGTCTTTGACCCGCCCCTGTCCGAGTTGGTGAAGAACAGGTGCCTGAGCAGCACTCCCTGGGGATCGATTGAGGGACTGGCAGACCAGTAGGGACGGATGTCGGAAGAGGCGTCGGGCAGCCGCTGCTGCTACAGGGGATGCCTCCTCTTCGCAGCAGCAGTAGGTTGTCGACTATTTGCCAACGCAGCAGCAGAGAGGAGACTGATGTGGGGCATGCTGGATCGGGTTTTATAGCGCTCCAACATATTCGGCAGTTTAACGCGTCATGTCAGTGGGAGATTGGACAAAATCTTTCTTCTGCAGATAGAACATTAACCAATCGCAGAGAAAATTCCCGGTTTTGGTTGCGCAAGCAAATCTCGGAAACTTGTGACATGGCAATGTACACCAGTGGCTATGATTGAAAGAGGCGGGTGAGGGGCACTCGAGATCCTCTAGGTTATGGATCGGCCGTTCCGTCGGTCCTGCTAAGAATGAAAATTTGGAGACGCCGTAGGCGTAGAGGTGTGCGAACCCCGCCACGGGTTCGGTAATGACTGTCTGTAATTCTTTATATTCAATATGTTCGTCAGTCCATTTTAAGACGTTCTCTGACAAGACATGATTGGCCAGCTTGAAGGGACTCTTGAAACGGAACGTCTCGGATGCGGCGTCGCTGGCCACGCGCAGTTTCTTGACGACCGTCTCATTCTGCCGCCCCATAAGAGATCGTCATCAATCACCACCTCCCTACTTTCTCCTCCAGCAATGTTACAGTAAGAATGATAAGAATCTATAAAGAGAACCTAACGTTTATAGGCAGCTGCGGCAGCATTGATACCAGCAGCCACGCGACATCGGGGCCCCGAATTCGGTAGTGAACAATCACTCCACCTGCCGGTCTGCGTTATTTCAAGCATCGAATAGCGAGATGAATTGTTTCGGGGTGTATCCCTTATCCACGTAGAGGGCAAATAGACAGCAGCATTTGCCGCAGACGTATCTCGCCAGACCTTGCAGCTGTAGCCTGTTACAGTCCTAGATCGTGCAACTGCGTTTCATAAACGCCTGGATGTGCGGTACGAGCGGTATGATACCATACGAATCGAAGTAGTAGGCACTCGAAGATTTCGGTCGTAAGTGCACAGCTAGCCAGTGTGAACCTCTCTCTGCGTGGGGATCGGAATTGATGATGAGGGTGATGGAGTTTCGCGTGATAGATTGTAGTAGTAGATCGTCGGGGGAAACGCCGAGGAATGAGTTAACGTCGGGCAGTGTACATAGTATTTGCACAGTGTCCATCTCTGTTTTTAGAAGTCGGTCATGATTATACGCGCAAAATCTACGTGGACTGAATTGTTGAATTCTAGGTACAGCAGACACGTGAGCGCCACAGGGAATGGCTTATTGAATTTCAACTCGAATCTGATATTGTCTTTCTCGGGGTGGGACGTATGACCGTCCGACACGCCCCAATCAAGTGTGAGGTCAGAGAGTAACACGAAATAGCCGTTTATATAAATTTAGTTTGATTTCTGCAGTCCCAAGTTCAAGTGATGTATGCCGGACGCCTCGAAAAGTGTCCTGTAGCCCATGACAGAAGACTTTTCATGATCCATGCCCAGAGATAGGACCTCGTTAGGGAACTGTTTTTCGTTCACAAATAGCGAAAAATCGTTGATGTATTGTTGAAATTTGTACGGGTTGCTGTCCAGTGAACCGATAAAATCAGTGTTCTTATCTATGGTGAACAAAAGACGTTTCCGATTTGGGAAGCAGGACGGCGTTGTCGATTGACAACGATTTTGATCGGTCCGAAAATGTGAACGTCGTGAGTTCGACTCTCGTCAGGTTATACCGCGCGAGACTCCCCTTGATCAGTGTCGAATTGTGAGCCAGCAATGTGGCTGGGTTTGGCCTGACGCGTCTGACCAGTAGTTGTGGGTCCAAAAATTTGAAAACGGTTTTCGAATCGACACTCTTGTTTATCAGACAGAAGCTCGGTGGGGCGTTTGTCAACTGAATCTGTAACCTGACATCCGGCAGCAAGTATAGGAGCACGTTACATACATCACTATGCAATCGACGAAAAAGTTGGACTTTCCCACTCGCGCTAAGCCTGTTCCACCGAGTGATGAATCCTCGTTTCGACGTGGCGGTCAGAGTCTTGGCCGAGTGATCGCTAGGCTGCATGTCTAGATAACAGTACGCGTTCGAGAGATGCGTTACTGCCGCATCTGTGCCGTAGGTCATCAGAGTCTCGAGATAGTAGCGATAATGATAGTGTTGACTCGCCTGCGTGAGTGTGAAGCCATTGAAGGTTATATTGACTAAACAGTGAGTGGAGGAAATTATTGGTCACGACCGTGCTGTTCGTGAGCCCACATCCTTTCCGGAGGCTGAGGTCAATATACACCGGACGTAGAGTTTGATATCGAAAGCTATGTACTTATGGTTGTCGGGTGGTATAAAATATTCCAAGTCGTTCTGATCGACGGAAGCGATGGGTTTGTACGCGGTATCTATGGCCCCGAGCACAGACGACTGTATGGGCCTGTGGGCAAAAATGTCAAAGTAGCTAATAACGGACGCTATCTCCGCAGACATGCTGATGGGGCTGCTGAAGAATGACTGATATAAACTAGGAAAAGATGTCTGTTTTTATTATTTTTCTCAGGGCAAGCTTAATCATTTTATGTTCCGAGATTTTGCCCTCTTACCTCCCTCCTGACCGTGAGCGCTTGCGCCCCCGGCCTCGCAATTTGCAAATCAAATTTTGGGCGGATTCATTCACGTGTTGAGAAACTATATCCCCAGCACCCGTTTCGTAGGATGACTTGCGTTCCGCGATATCGGTCAGGATATTGCCACCGGTACGCAAAGTCTCGCGGCCCGCAGCCTTGTCCCGCTCAGCAGGAGTGGGCGGACCCAGCGGAAGAGACTGCTGAAAAAGTTGCCGATCCCATGTCCTCGCTGAAGATAGAGCGGTGCGGAGTAGACGGGACCGATCCCCGGGGTGAGTGTAAGTCCGCGACTCGCCTGATTTAGGTATTAGACTTCTAATGGATGTATCGTTTTAAATGTCATAGTAGAGATGGCGACACCCCGTTTTATACAATTATTTACCACTTGTAACCTTCTCGAAAATGAAGCACCCCTTTTTGGGCGTCGTGCTGTCCTCGAACGGGATATGCAACCCCTCCCTCGTGGGGAACTTGATTCGAATGTCCTGAAATTTCGGCTGCTGGACGGGCATATAATAGACGTTTCTAAACGCGTGCTGACACGATGATGCTGTCGAACGGAAGACGTACGTCCGCATTACAGTGGCGAGGTGTAACACGAAATTTCACAGAGCCCCACTTCCGAATGCGATTTCGAACCCAGATCGACGGGTTGCGCCAGTTTCACCGTCAAATCGGCATGTGAACCCTGTTCATAGATGTTGCTGAACAGAGTGACGTAAAATGACTAGTCGTCACCATATTTTCTGAGATGTTGTTCACGCTAGCTGCAGGCACCCAAGAGTCGAAGTCCTGACTGTAACCTCGCCAGTGGACGAGATATTCACGAATGCATCGTCGAACGTTATTGTCCAGTATTTTATCTATCTTATAAACGGTCCGGTCCATTATGGTACGGGGACAGTTTTTCGCGATAAAACTGGCCGTCTATAGGCGTGCCGTTTAAATCCCCGAGCTCATACACGGCTCGCGACCACATCTCAATTACTTTCGCGACCCTGAATATCTCGGTGCTAAAATTGTCCCGCAGGCTTGGCAAACTGCATATTCTCTTTGCTGATGCGCACGTGCTGCCCACGCCCCCCCGGGCCGCCACCATCGTCTTCCATATCGCTAGCACGTCCGAATCGGTCGTCGAGTGAACCGTATTATTGTAGGCTATTACAAATTTAGGCACAACATCGATATATCTGTAGGTATTTTTAGATGTAAAATATTTGTAGAGTCTATCGCGAATCGTGTGATGCGCGCGTTGTACGACAGCACATTGCAAGACGGGGTTCCTACACACCTGAAACGGAGTTCCCCCCTCTTCATGCAACATGTCCTGAAAATGTTTATTTACAAATTTTTTGCCCTTATCATTGCGTACCCATATGGGACGTCGTCTCGAATATTTACGGTCATCGAATATGGACCAAAACACCGAGGCGACGCAAGGCCCACTCTTTCTCTTCACGGGCATCATATGTAGAAATTTCGAGAATACATCTATTACCGAAAGAATGTATCTGTGATTTTCGTTGTGTTTTGCGTAGGCCTATACATCCAGCAGATCGCATTCCCACACGTCCATCACGTTAGAAGGATTACGTGCGAAGCGCGTCCTCTTCGGTCTTTGAAGCGTATAGGCATCCTGTTTCAATAACCAGGCTCGTATGACGTCGACACACATATTCCGCGTCGTTTTACCCCTCTCCTTCTTCTTCGCCGTCATCGCAGCCGTGGTCGACAGAAGCTTCCGCAGGGTCGAGAAGGCCGACGGTTTCGCAAAGAGGGTCGCAATGACATCGCAAAATTTCTTTCCTCGCGTTGTATTAATGTTTCTTATACGTCTTTAGATCGGCCTTGTTGATAACTTCCATATTCACGTTCTTACGAGTCAATAGTTCCCATAACCCCTCCGTCCATCTTAACGCGGTTCCCTTAATTGTGAAATTGTGATAGGTATCTATAAACCCCGGAGAATCACCCACCATTAATTGCTTGCCATCCTTGCGGATACCATATTGTGTCTAGAAAACGTCTGCTCCTCCCCTTGTAAGGGGGACTAGCTGCGGTTATGACATTTTTTCTTCATCTTTACCGTACGTCTCCTCCTCTTCGACAGAATCATCATTATCATCATCATCTTCCATTCCGGGAATAAATCCTTGTTTAGGGCTCTCGATCTCTCTACACGTCGAAGGAATTGGCGGGGAGACCTCCTACGCAGCGTCTTGGGCGTTTTCGCCGCCTCAACTTTCGGAACAATCGGGCTCGGGAGAGGAGGTCACCCTGTTAGAAGTTGAAGTCGTGTCTAACATTACCCGTCTTAGAAAATCCAAGATCGATTTCGTCTGCGTCTTGCTTCTGTTATAGGTCTCGTGAATCTTGTGATGCATATTAACCATCTCTTCATACGCATGGTGGTTGCTGCATGTACCACTACTTTTCGGCTCGCGAGGCGAGGGGCGCCGACGGCTTCGTTGTCCCTATGGAAATGTTCGGCAGGTACGAGGTATATCTTACGTAACATCATGCACGCGTGGAGATGAGGCTGGCGATTGTTGGCAAAATGGCGGCCAATAGGTGCTGCAGAAATTCCCCGCTCTGAATCATGAGTCTCTTCTTGCCCGAGAGTGACGTGCTTTCGGAGAAATTGCGAAGTGCGGGCTTGTTTTTTAGCTTGCGCTTGTTACAACCTGGCAATTTTATATTACCGTTCAGGACATTCAACACACACTCGCTTATATAGTTCACGAGTTCTTTGTTACAATTGGTTATTAGGGCTTTACGCAATCTCGGTTCGGCTGCCTTGAGCACATGATTGGCGTGATATTGCTATCTCACACGCTTCATCGCCTATATCGGAGTAAACGACTTGAGGGTATTCTGTCGGGAATATGTTGGTTCGAAACCGCAGACCGTCTTTCGTGTCTTGTGTCAGATTCAAGATGAGTTAGCCGTGGGGTCGTTGTTTCGCATCAAGGTAGGCGTTATACAGTCCAAGACTATATTCGGGGTACACTTGTTGGGCCAAGTATGTAAACTGTTTATCTCTGACGATTTTCAACGCGACCAAATAACGGGCATTCAGCGAAATATCTCTTCAGTAGCGGCCTTAATGAAAGAGATTTTGCTTAATCGAAATCATGCTTATATTTCTGTGATGGCTGCCTCTCGTAAACAAGTCACACACTTGCTTAGAATAAATGTTGTTCAACAGATCGTCTAGGATCACGAGGGACTGTTTACCTACGCCAGCACCAAAGTTTTCCGGTACGTCCTGGTTGTGTTTGATGTTTTTGCAGGGCAACCGCTGATGCTCCGGAACGGCGATCTTCTCGCTATAATACGAGATTATACCTTCGCCGAATTCTCGTTCGGTGGACAGGGCGTCGAGGTTCTGTAGCAACTGTATGCAAAATGACGTTTTGCCAGGAAAGCTAGGTCCGCTCACTATACACGAGAACGAATGATTGAATTTAAGATCACACGACTCTCTCCCCTACTCACTCTCCCCTATTTATACCCGAACGGGACGGACGTATTGTCAGATAATCGCCGCCTTTTGAAGAACGAATTTCTGTATATCTTATCTTCGGCTTCGGTGATTATAGTAATGTTTCCTCCCTTCCTCTTACGTTTAGTCTTCTTCTCCCAGTGTACTATCACCGCGGTGAATCATGTCCTTGATTACTTCGAAATTAACCATTCGCGAGGCATTGTAATTCAAGGTTATGCCACTGAATTTAAAGTATCGAGCACACTGTACGCGTAGTTCTTTGACCCAAAACCCACAAATTCCGTTATGTTTCTGAGAGGGGCAATTCGGAGGTCATGTCTCCCAATTTGACCCCTTTTTCAATCAGTTGGGGTTCACCCCAAGGCTAATGTATATCACTGAGTCAGTGTCACAATAAATCGCGTTCTCTCGCAGCCGGTCGAGATAGCGATACAGGTGGTTTCTGGCACCTGCGGTGATGGAAGCTCCATTTACTTCGTTCGCATGTCGAAGATTAGGCACTTCTTCCTCCGCCCTCTACTTTCACGAGATCTAGACTACGTCATCGTTCGCAAATACGAGGTTCCCCATCACCTCGAAGCATGGCGTGGCTAGGAATCCATAAAGCCCTTTGGACTGCGCGAATACTCTAGTATGCGTCCTATCGCTCCTCTCTGTCAATTTCCCCACATGGAATCGAGAGAGAGTTTGGCTATACCCCGTTTCGCAGCATTATACCTGACTGTTTCCTTCTCTAGCTGTGTACATTCACTCGTCCAAAACGATTCCACGTTCCGCTCCTGGTCTTCGGTACTAAGGACCCAGCTGGGATAACCGGTCGCCTCCGTTTTCAATTTCGAAAACGTATTTATATAGTCGACAAATTGTAAGCCCTCGCGTGTTTCGCGGTTGTATTGGGCCACCTGATACTCGTACACCTCATATATCTCGAGTATCAGGTACCACTTTTCCACGGCCAGGCTCACTTCGTCCATTACCCACGTACCGGTGAGGGCACGATCCTCATCTCGGGTATGGACACAACCTTCACTGGCGGAGTAGGAGGTGAGAACGCACGTTCAACATAGGCAAAATATGAGCTTATTATTACATCCCAAGGGAAGGACGGGGTGATAGAACCTCACTGGGGGAACGATCAAACATTTGAGTAGGCCATCCATACGTAGGCATGCATGTTTATCCTTACACGCATCTCCTACGTGATTGACCGGATGTTCCACGGGGAACTTGAAGAACTTGCATATGTATTGGTGGAGGGTCATGACGTCGACACGTTGAATGGTCTCATTCTCCCGTGCCTTATAGTGTGGAGCGTGGCCTCAGTTCGACCCACGTACAGAGCATCACGCGGACACATCGGACTCTGTTGTACTATGGGATGCGCAAGCAGTTCGGGCCTCCATATATCGTTAAACTCACATTGCCATTAGATCTTGACCAAGTATCCCATTCCCGTTATCTGTTCGAAACGCGACATCGTTCGCTCATAGCGTTCCGGTAGTGTCACCACTCATGGTGGTGACGTCACGTACGGCTGGCACGTATGACCGTGAAAATGGCAACCAAAAACTCGTAGATTGTACGGTTCTCGGGGCAATAAACATCTAAACTGAAGCGGGGAAATTCGGGCACCCTGTACTCGCGACCGTTGCGACAGAGCATTATCTTCACTCCGTTCATCTGTTGCAAATGCAGCAGCCACATCAATGCCTTTTTGCTATAATTGTTATTACAAGTGCACCCTCCAGTCGTTATGAGTCCGATAGTGTCGGGCAGTAGAAAACGTTTACGCAAAAGCTTATTGAAAGCCGACGCGAACGTTATTGACTCGAGAAATATTTCTATATTCCCTATGTGCATGAATTCACCGTGAAACACTCGGCACGTCTTTCTTAAGACTGTGACGTCATCTTGCAGTATTTTTTCAGCACGCACCAATTGTCGAATAGCTCCGATTTCTGGTTGTCGTACCACACGAGAAACTCGCTCCTCTCCTTTTTGCCCATCTCATTCACACAATAATACGAGAAGTCGGGGATGGGACCAACAGAGTCTAGGTTTCCTCAGTAATGAAATGGTGAGTGTTCTATGATTTGGAAGCCGTCAGACCGTACTCCTCGGGCAGCTTACGGAGAGGACACGGGAGGAAGGAAACGCTATCCAGAAAGACCAGGTGCCCCGTCTTCATGCACATTATCTTTGGTCCGTTCATGATCATTTCCGGTTTCAATTTTAGTAAGATCGCCATGTTCAAGTTGAAATTAGAAGGTCAAACGCCTTGGTGTTGTGCGCTATAGCGACGATCTTTTTGACCCAGTAGCGTGGTTCGCATAGATGTGTAAGCAGCTACCGACAGGATCTTCCCAGAACGAGTGCTTCCTCCTACCGCATGGCACACAGTCTCGCTCTACGTAGTCAACGTCCTTGCACCGCGAACAGAATTGTTGCACGCATACGAGATTAGTTACGTTTAACTTAGTCTTGTCCATGTACCTAGCATTTTGGGTAGTCTCGAAATCGTAAAAGACGTATAGTACCTTAACACCTGCGGAGGGTAACGCGTCCTTCAGGTGTCACATATAGCACAGGTGATCCACGTCTTTGTTCTGCTTATTTATCACAGAAACGCTTGTTGCACGCGTGCTTTTCGTGCGTGACGCTCCATCCACACGTCGCGCAACATCGTTTTCTCTCGCACACGGTTATGGTTAGCGGAACACGTACGGCTTCTAAAATGCCTATTGCATTTGACGCAGGGGATTCGAACGTCAGAGAAAGCGCACGGAATGTTGGTCATGCAATCGCTACACGTTTGGTCGCAGACGTGCGTGACGTCACTTGTACATGCCTTGTTGTACCATTTACACACGTACTTTGAAGCCATGACACCGGTAAGTTTTATGATCATGTGATAATAGCGTTCGACATCATCATAAAGAATATTAAGTTTTTTAGCGGAGTCTACCTGCCCTTCAAACATGATATTATCGCAGTTCAGACCGTGGTATACTCCAGAAAGTGTTCCTGAAATCTGACTAGATCGGGGATCCGCGCACCGTTAGAGAGATCGAGTAACGTTTGGACTACGTGATGTCCGGCCTTGTCGATACGCCTTATAATTCGGGTCTTTATCTACGTTTGCAATTGCTAATATAAGAGCATTTGCCAAGCAGTCCCCTCTGCCTTCACCTCCACGATACGGAGAGTGGTCTGCTCCTGGTCTTAATTGCACGTTTACCAAAACCGACGGGCATCTTAACCGAATACGCGGTTACGACTAACCTCTCCAAGACATCGGATCTAGAATTCGACTGCGAAATTCTGTCAAAGACGCTCCATATCACCTCTCCGGAAAACTGATCCTTCCGTCTGAAACTGACTCGGATCGGGTTGTCATTTTCATTTACCTGATTCTGAATTGTTATTCCCACCATATCACTATCGTCTACATCGAGTAACGAATGCTTAAAGAGATCGTTCACACTGGGTAGGAAATGTGCTACAGGATTACTATTATCCGAGGGTGGTATTAAAAGCACAATCAGCTGAATTCCTACAGCATTGTACCGCCTGTACTGTCTCGTATTCGTGTCCATTATCTCGAATCCACTAGCCATGATTTTTATTCTCTCTATAAGTTTTAGAACCAACATCCACAATTATTTAGATTTGACACACAAACAAAAACACATATCACTTACCCCTTCTGTTGTCAGAATAATACTTACGATTCCCAGCCTATGGAGTCCACCACACTGTTGCTGTCACGTACGAGCGGGCTCCTATTTATTGCTGTTGCATGCTGACGTCATGTTCCTTTGTTTTGTTACAGACGCTGTATACCGAACGGGTCGCGCACGCGCGACGTGGGAAAGAAATGTGGGAGGACATTATTTTTAACAGCAACAAGTTCGCCTGTTCAGGGCACCCTGTTAACTTCCTCGTGACTTCCTACGGGGGGATCGTCACGCCAGTCTCAGGTTACAAACCCCGTCAACTGCATCGGGAAACACGACTTCTCCCACCCTTCTCCAGAGACTGTCGTAGAGGAGGACGAGGAGATCATGCGAATGTCGTGGAAACATCCTAAGCTATTAACGAGATGGGATCCATGAATCCATTATTCAACATGGTTAAGCCAATTGGCATTGGCTATGAACGATACCACGACAGCGCACAAAATGCTAGCTATGCGTCTATCCGAACGAAATATTCTGAAGGCCCTGAGGCAAATCTTGCTTGCAGCGGACATGGACATCCCCAGCACACACGTTGCAACAACCAATCAACGCTATATTACGCTGTGTAACCAATTAGGTACTGTGAAATTATTAGGAATGACCTACCCTTTGCTTGCTGTGCTTAATGTGGTAGACCTGAAATACTGGCACATGACCTACGACGCCGATAGGTAGCGGGCCTCAGGATCATCATCCTCCCAGTCAGAAACGAACGCAGGGAGCTGAAGATAACACATTGCATCGTACCTTTTAGACGGGACCATACCGTTGCCACTTCTCCTATTCCACCTCCTCCTCCGAAGACTGAAATGTCTGCAATAGACTATTTGATGTATATACGCATTAGTACATTAAAGACTTGTTGATTTGTACTTTTTTCCTTGGAAATCCTGCTAGGTATGGGACTATTCACAAATAATAATGCACAATTTTTTATTCTTTTACCCTTACGCCTGTTTTGCTCGCACCTTGTATCTCTTTTGCCCTACTGCTCCACTAGCCAACATCAAGGTCTACATGGCTGACCAGGTCAAGGTCACCGTCTCTACGGCGGCAATGTACCAATCCACACGGTAGCGGCGCTCTTCTCTTACCTACACATATAAGTTATGATAGGTCAAGCGGGCTAAGCCGTTACCAGGTTCAACACGGACGGAGCGTTACGTACGTCTGCGGCGGAGGGCCATGCCTCTAACAATCCCCACGGCCGTTGAGGTTAAACACGGACGGAGCCTACCACCATACTGCCCAAGATACATGACGGCACTGGGCGGTACTTAGGACCTTCTTACAGGAGCCCCCGCTGAGGGGGATCCCGATACCAAACTGAACGGCGGCTTCCACCCTGATAACGTACCTCTGAAGGCCGATCCTTCTTTAATAAGGGGGCTATAAGCGTATGTGTGGCTACGGAGGGACCACAATACGATGATAAACGGGGCAACACGAAGCTAAAGAATGAGTTGGGCCAGGACCGTACTTAGGACCCTCCTGCACTGTCCACATTGTTTGCCAACTTAAACACCTAGCGGGACTTACGACCTTCTTGCACGAGGCCCCGGATAGGCTGCGGCGTAGGTAGGGCTACGGGGGAACCGTGATACCAAACTGAACGGCGGCTCCTACCCTGATAAAATACCCTGGAAGAAAAGTCGAAACCGATCCTTTTTAATAATGTAGACTAAACAAAGAATAGTGCCTGGACTGTACTTAGGACCTTCTTGTCCACAGGGCTGGACTTACGACCTTCTTGCACGGACCCCACGACTGGCCGGGGCGTAGGGAGGCAACGGAGGGACCGCGATACCAAGCTGCACGGGGGCTGCCACCTTGATAACACACCTTGGAGAACAAGTCGAAAGCCGATCCTTTTTAGTAATGTGGGCCAAACCGCCCAGGATACTACTGCTGCACAAGGATTTACACCGTTATGCAACTTTTATGAGAAGGAAATATAGGCGAAGTCTGGCAAGCTTGCAACAACGCGATGTTCTTCTGCAAATCGGAATGATTTTGAAAGTAAAGTAGAGCGACCCCTTATGGGGCATCAAACGGTGAATGAGTATAGATTCAAGACACGGCTGTAACGTAAAGCCAATCTGAGTTATTAATCACGTACTGAATTTTTAAAACCACCACTGATGCCGGTTGCAATGTCCTTCCCAGCACATGACGGCTATAGGCCGGGTAGCTCATTCGGTACAGCGACTGGCTACGGGCTGGACGGTCCGGGTATCGAATCTGGGTGGGTGCGAGATTTTCCGCACCTGCTCAGACCGGCACTGGGGCCCACCCAGGCTCCTGCACAATGGGTAGCGGGTCCTTCCCGGGGGTAAAAGAGGCCGGGGCGTGACGCTAACCCCACACCCCCTAGTAGGGCCGTGGTGAAGAAAGTCTACAGTTATACCTATACTTCACTATGGGCCGTACGGCCTGCAGACAGCCTCAGTGCCTGTACAAGGGTGCACTTTACATTTTTTTAACACGACGGCTGGGCGCAGACAAATTGGTGGCGTGGGAAAATGCCCAGTGATTCACTGTTAAAAAAATACAAAGTTCGTCTGGGACGTATTCGAGCTGTTTTATTCTATAGGGGCAGTAACAAACACATGCCACACACTTTTAAATAAAAGAGACACCGTCCTTGTCTAATTGCGATTTATTCCAGATGGTAACCATACGAGAAAAATAGCAGTCATACGACCCTTTGAGCGCCGCAAGCATGAGTGATCAGTAGCGACGGAATATGTTTCATGGGTGTTCGCAGAATTGCGAATAGCCTATATTCGTTTCGTCACGTCCGTCTCTGTCCGTCCGTCCGTCCCACTGCACGGAGCAACTCGGCTCCCACAGAACGATTAATGAAATTTGATGTTTGTCTACATTTCGAAAATATGACGAGAAAATTCAAGTTTCAGTATAATCTGACAAGAATAAAGAGTATTATAGAGGAAGACAGATGACAATATGGCGCATGCGCACTGCACACTGGATACCTACGGCTACAAACACACAGATTTGCTTTTACGGGGCAACAATTTTTACGCGACCGCGCCTCAATGTTACTTTATACCTACAGTGCCTGTCTTTGGTGTGGTCTTGCCGCTCATGGAGAACTGCAGCAGGTTGACACTGCGAAGGTACTAACGCCGGTCATGGCACAACAGGAAAGACGTGTTTTGCACAATACTGCAAATCCGGTCATTTTTTGCGAATCGCCAACATGCTGCAGTAATAAGTAAAACGGTTCGTTATGTCACAATAAAATTTCCTGCAATAAAGCGACACAGAAATGTGTAACGCCACTAAAGATCCACGACTTTACCCTATAATCCGAAAAATATATAAGTGTTTAGGTAAAATACCATTGCCAGAAAGGTAAGTAATCGATTTACCAAGTAACAGGGTGATATTTTCAGCTAAAAATTCACACCATCACCCTGCAACTTTTATGCAAATACGGATCACAGCCTGAAGTCGAGTGAGGTAACTTAACACGTGCTTTAATTATGGAAAAATCTGCATTTTGGCCACACATTGTATTTACGCGTTTAGCGTTAATTCTCACCACAAACGGCGACCATTTCCTTCACCAGTATTAACACAATGGCCTCTGTAATGACGACACTGTCTTGCGCATTGGCCTCTTGAAAAGTCGTTAAAAGAACAAATACAGGGTGTCCCAGGAGGAATCTGCAAGATTTCGGGAGAGTGTTCCTTATGTTAAAGTATACCGATATAACCCAAAACACCTATATCCAAAGTTGAACGGTTACGGAGATAATGGCCAGAGAAAAGTGAGGGCTACTT
>Ga0131853_10007443_pt1 | contig 19823 bp, 14 predicted proteins | sample TergutLab28metaG_FD_92764 | JGI IMG/M metagenome (GOLD analysis project Ga0131853, IMG submission 92764) | Labiotermes labralis P1 segment gut microbial communities from Petit-Saut dam, French Guiana - Lab288 P1 (version 2) (version 2) | ecosystem: Host-associated > Arthropoda: Insects >... | reverse complement strand
GGAGTACAAATCATTTAGCTCCTCGTTATGCAATCTCCTCCATTCCCCCGTTACCTCGTCCCTCCTAGGTCCAAATATTCTCCTCAACACCATGTTCCCAAACACCCTCAGCTTCCTTTCCTCTCGCAATGTCAGCGACCAAGCTTCACACCCATACAAAACAACCGGCAAAATTATAGTTCTATATATCTTCATCTTTAAATTTCAGTATATATTACCGGCATGAAATGAGGGTGAAAGTGTGACGTGTGAGATGCAATCAACATGTTTTAAAATTCAAATAAGTCTTTACAAACCACCGTTTAAGTTAACAGTTCTTGTCTGGACTGTCTGGGCACAAACAGAATATCAACGTGGTGACAACGGAAGAATGCATTCACGTATACAGTTATGGCAAGAAGCCAGGAAGAGTACGTCCAGTGAAACAACGACTGTCAGGCATAAAAATTTCGATAAAGTCTTTATTTTTCACGGAGATCCGTAGGGGTTAGGTAGCGTGAAATAAGGTCCGTTGGAAACGTGTTACACAGTACGTATTAAATCTTGATGATCCTGCAAGGTACGACATAGATCCATGGTGACGCACAGTTGCGGTATAGGTCAGTGTTTCTCAACCGCCGGGCCGCGGCCCGGTACAGGGCCCTGGCATCAATTATACCGGGCCGCGAGAGATTCTCCCGGAATTGATAACTAATTTAAATGTAATTTTGTATTTGTCAACGTGCCACACCGTACACATAATTGTGCTAATACTCTTTATGATTATGCCATAATTAATTATTAATACTTATGTTAGTTTAATGTATGAACTTAAAAAATGGAAAGGTACTGACGAGTAAATCTGTTGGGACCGGGCCCTCATCTTATGAAAAAAGAATTTACCGGGCCGCGGTCTCACAAAGGTTGAGAAACACTGGTATAGGTATCTTATGTTTATTGGACCGTGCATATTTGTAATAGCTGAAGAATAAAAGACCAACTTGTTGGCACTTGCTATTTTATTTCACTTCTTATGTGCTCAACATGTTTCAGGCATTAATATATCCATCATCAGGAGCTTGCTACTATTCTGTTGAATTACCACATTGGTCGTGTTGTTCTTGGTTCGATGTGTGTTGGAGTTTCGGTGTGGTTAGGTTGTTGGAGTGGTTGCAGGCTGAAGCCTGCAACACGGATACCTCGCCAACAAACCAACCACACCGAAACTCCAACACACATCGAACCAAGAACAACACGACCAATGTGGTAATTCAACAGAATAGTAGCAAGCTCCTGATGATGGATATATTAATGTCCGAAACATGTTGAGCGCATAAGAAGTGAAATAAAATAGCAAGTGCCAACAAGTTGGTCTTTTATTCTTCAAATGGTATAGGTAATTTCATCATTACCGTATTATGTTACACATCTGTGAAGAATAACAATATGGCGTTTATGTGGCTGTGTGGTGAAATGAGACACACGACCGAGAAGACGCAAGCTTTTGTGTATGATTCAAATTCAAAACACAGAAGGCAACACTTCAAGAATAACATATTTTTCTACAGGAATATTACACACTTCAAGAACTATTACATCCAGTGCCACGCAAAGTTCAGTCATGTCAGTATAAGAGTGAGATCGGACGAAGCTCGAGTTTGTCATCTCTTCGGAGTGTGCTGCTGCTCCGTGCCCTGTTCCTGTCTGGACATTTTGCACAATTCTTTGTACTAAATGCGTGGCGAATTTTTCAGGATACGCACTTTAATTATAAGGCTAATATTTTATTTTTCACGCTCTTAATCTATTATTTTTTTTACACATTGTTGTTAATACATTATAATTGGGTTTTTATATTAAGAATGACACAAAATATTTATACAGGAAACCGCAAACACAACAAACCATGAAAAATATTGATATGAGACACTGTAAAAATTGGGATGTCAATTACGGTACGACAGTTTTATGTATTCACTTTTATGTTTTTACAACTTGAAACATGTCACACTAATAAAGTACATAAAGCTTAGTTTGTGTTGACTGTCAGTGTAATGTGTGGGTGTTTTGATAACAAGTGTATTTGTATTTACTGTGTTTTGTATTGTTTGTACTGTGTTTTTGTATTGTTTCGTTTATGTATATTTATTCTTATTTATTTTGTCTCTATCTAGTGTAAGGACTACTGCCACCGAGTGGCAATTCAATTGCAGTAATAGTAGTAGTAATAATAATAATAATAATTTTAGAATTCTGTAAGTACATCAGGCTACGAGCGTGGAAGGGGGTGAAGTTGGTTAACGATAGTTGGGAAGGATTTGGAAGACAGTGGCCGATGACTCTTTTAAGATAATATTTTAGCGTTTTCCAGAAGAAAGTGAAGACAAATACAAGAAAATTAAATACGTCCGGGCTAAGACATGTTGGTGCCCAGTGTAAAAATAAACTTGGGGGCCCAGTCTACATGTGGTCCTTAACTGACTATAGAGAGAGAGAGAGCAAGGTAACAAATAACTTACTTGCTTAAACCATGGAGCAGAGACCTTCTCGAAAAGTTAACCGGTTTTCAGCTAGTCAAGAAATTCTCCGCATTTTATGGAACCCGAAGGTTCATTACCGCATTCACAAGTGCCCGCCACCTGTCACTATCCTGAGCCACATCAATCCGTCAATACCCCCACATCCTACTTACTGAAGATACATCTTAATATTATCCTCTCGTCTACGCCTGGGTCTTCCAAGTGGCCTCTTTCCCTCAGAACTCCCCACCAAAACCCTGAATACTCCTCCCCTCTCTCCCATACGCGCTACATTCCCCACCCATCTCATTCTTCTCGACTTTTATCACCCGAAATATATTTGGTGAGTAGGAAATTTCATTAAGCCGATCTCAGTGGTCACGCGTTCTAAGGCGCTTCGCTTACTGAGAATGTGGGTTCGAATCCCACTGTGGGCATGGGTGTCTGTCTGTTGTGAGTGTTGTGTATTGTCAGGTAGAGGTCTCTGCGATGAGCTGATCATTCGTCCAGAGGAGTCCTACCGAATGTGGTGCGTTGTTGTGTGTGATCTAGAAACCTCGTGAATGAGGAGGCCCTGGCCCACTGGGGGCTGTTGGGCCAAAAGAAAATAATAATAATAATTGTTGTTGTTGGTTCACGCACAACTAAATGTTAAACTTAAAATTGACATAGTTTGTGAATAGCTGTTCCAGTTTGAAAGTATAACGGTGTAAACTTGGCATACAACAGAACAGACGGACGTCAATTAGGTAAAGGTAAAGCAGTCCCATTACAGGTCCGAGATGCCCAGAGGGGTCCAGGAAGTTAAGATTCCCAGATTACGTGACAATGGCCCAGGATGGTGGTAAGGTTGTTAGCCTTACGCACCGGCCGCTTTTACCTCCAGGAAATACTCCTGGTACTCATTTCTGTTAGAGGTTGAGTCGACCCCAAGGCCATAGTGCGATCGGAAGGATTAAAAGTCAATTAGGTAGCTTAAGAACATAAATTTTCCGAGCAGCTTAACCATCTGGCTACTAAGTAATTTATCACAATTATAATTGTCTTATCTGAACATAATAAAACAATTATCATAATAATAATAAACTGATATGAAGGGTTCTTTAAGAATGAAAGACATTTGTCTCCCAGTTCGTCTACACTCCTACGGTATAAGCCTAACGGCAAACTAAATATAAGCCGTCCTAAACTCACACGGATATATGATGTCCCTTGAAGAGGAAACAGGCCAAAACGCTGATCAAAATTTACGAATACATTTACCCACACAACTGTAAAACAATACACGATTATTGTGATGTGAGATGTTAAATTATACTTCAGAGTAAGGCCACGTGTCAAAGGTCCAGAACCCAGGGCTTTTCATGTAAAAGTTTCTCCATGCATGCGAGAGTTCGCATGCTAATTTGTCAGTATGTTGAAAGCTGACATGGAGGTGACACGACTCGTACGTTTACTGAGTGGAGTTCGACTCTCCGTCGTCATGGGTCATGACGCCAGCCACAACGATGTTGAACCTCCGCAAAAAGAAACATCGCGTGAGGGTCAAGGTTTGGGTTCGGAAAACAACGAAGGAGGTTATTCATAGCAATGGACATCACTTGCAATAGGGGTGGACATTTTCCTTTCCTGATGCCCGTAATATATTAGTGCCTTGACAAAATGCAAATCTTAAAGAGGTCGCCGAGAAACTCGTACTACCTCCGTCAGTGTCATCAGTAGTTGTTACTCCTTCAGCGATGCGTTAGAAAGATAACCATTTCTCCATGCGAGGACGTGTGCGATCTCTTGTGATACTCCTCTGACACTACTGCTGCTGCTGCCACCATTACTGTTCTGCAGCAACTGCATAGTGATGGAAGCAGTTGTTGCTGGTGGTGGTAGTCGCAGTAGTGGTAACATTTGGGCTGGTTAGTTCTTTAATGTCCTACTAATGCACACAAGTTATTATAAAATTGTTGAACTGTTAAAATAATTTAAAATTACAGTAGTTGCTCCAACATGTTTCGGTTTACATAAACCATCATCAGGGAGCTCTCGGCCTGTGCTTCGCTAAAGTTACAAGCTGCATATGCAGCCAACATACCGATAACTTCAAATAACGATATGTAACCGAAGTCAACATTGTAACTTTAGCGAAGCACAGGCCGAGAGCTCCCTGATGATGGTTTATGTAAACCGAAACATGTTGGAGCAACTACTGTAATTTTAAATTATTTTCACAGTTTAACAATTTTATAATAACTTGTGTGCATTATTTGGACAAAGAAGAACTAATATTTTCAACATGTACGGTGCAACTACGAAGATTTGGGTTGGTATTAATCATTTAAATCCTAGTGGTTACTTTACATACCACGAGGTTTGACATTTTTCAAAATTCTACGTCCTGTCCACAGGTGTCATTTATAAGTTTGTGTGAATTTCAGAGCAAAGAGCGATCATTTTCCTGTATGTCATCAGCTTATTGTTTCTTATAATCAAGGACGAGTGCGTTTACTGATCGGTGTAAATTGAGTTTTTAAACATAACTCAACGCGGAGACCTAGGCTCGATCCCCAGCCAGTCCAAGTAAGATTCGAGATTCAAACTGACACTGGAGGAGGACTTCCTCCGAATCCTTCGATTTTCCCCGTCAGTACCATTAAATCATTGCTCCATACTCTTCTTCATCTGGATTCTACTCTTATCATAAGGGCAAGAGGGCGAATCGTGGGAACTTCCGATCAAATGTTCTTTCACATTCATCGGTAGCACTGAGTGTAATTAAAAGTTATTTCGCACTGGACCCTAAAGGGCTAAGAGCACTTTCAGAGGCTGCAGTAGTAGTAGTAGTAGTAGTAGTAGTAGTAGGAGGAGGAGTAGTTGTTGTTGTTGTTTTGTTGTCGCCAGCTCTTTGGCTTCCTACTTGGAAAATGCCGGGTTTGAATTTCGGTCCGCACACCCGTTAAGCTAATGAAGTATTAGTAGGTTCATCCAGCCAAACAAAGAAAGCATTGGACAGCACGTTAAAAATAGGCCACAACAGCTTCCTTCCCCGTCCTTATTAACCCTTTAACCGCCGAGTTAAATCCCACCTGCCATCTGCTGGTATTATATAATTTTACAATTATTCCAAGCTATATATATGAATCAAGCTTCTATTTGGAGATTTTAATCTCACGCAAAAATCTGTTTTTCGCTACATGTACAATTCTACCAAATCAAAGAAAGATGGAAAGAAAGGATGTCAACTAGTGATACGAATGTCACAGATAATCGCTGTATATAGCACCAGATAGAACGGCTAATCTTCACACAAAATTGGCAAAGCATTTTAAAGAAAGTGAAAATGTGTTGGCACATATACGGCTACAGGAGACGCGAAGACAGTGCTGCATACACAACGAGATGCAGTTTCTCAGCCCAGTTTCTTCATTTTGAATGGAAGGTAAACCTTACGATATCGCCAAGTCCATGTGGGCCTACATATCTCCTTTACTACGAATTCTATTATTTGTGTTACACATTTTTCGTTTCCCTTTCTTGTACCCTATGTGTACGGCAAACCTTTCCTCGTGCAACGCGAAGTCAAGAAGTTCAGTAAAGAATTTCCTTTAAAAATCCGCTACTTTAAATGTAAAGTGCAACAACTCAATTTTCGCACTGTTACCTTCTGTGTAACTCTTTTGTGGGAGTGGGCTATTTCAAGGCCCTTTAAGTGTTTTTGCCTATAATCTATGGTAGAATGGCTGGGAGATGATAAATTAAAAATCATTAAGAAAATAGTGTAAGTAATCAAACTGAGACACTACACCGGATTTTCTCTCGAGGGAATAAAAAAAAACATCAGCTAGGATAGACGGTTAGCTGGCGGAGGCTAGATACAACTGCTTCCTACTATGTGGCAGCTACGCCAAATTGCTCGGTGCCTTCAATCCTTCATACATACAATAGCAAAGGTACAACTGCTCCTGTATAGCTCCACTCATTCTGAACCTCAACACTAGATGGACGTGAGTGGCCAGCTTCAAGTCGCGGCCGCTTTGCCCCAAGGATTGTATTCCAGTACCCACTGTATAGGAGGATGGGCTGGCCCCAGAAGTGGTGTGACAATTTTGGATAAGATAAAAATATCTTGCTTCTGCTGAGATTCTAAACCCGGGCCGCCCAGACCTCAGCCTAGTCGCTACACCGACTGTACTATTCCTGCTGCCATATAAACAACACTTCCTATTGAATTTTTAGGTGCACTGATGACACAATCTCTGTGCCAAATTTCGCATGCCCATTTCCAAAGTTTCATTTGTTACTGACACGAAAGGAATAATAAAGTGCAGATTCCGTGTGGGCTATAGTGAAAAGATATTCATGACAACTTCAGTGACAAACTTTGGGAGGGGGGAGGAGGGCAGGAACACTGTCGCACGAGACGTGACGTCACAAATCCATATTTTTTTTTCTAAATAAGGAAAGTAGGATAACAAGGAATGACTGGAAAATGTGCCCTTGGGGAAAAAATAAACCTGTTTTTTTTGTAAATGATATCTGGCGTCAAGGTACAGGCCTGTGCAATGCGTTGTGCACAGAGTGGACAAGAGCAAGATGAGAGGGCGACAGGAAGATGGACAGCGTTTGTCACAAAGTTCACATTATTATTATTATTATTATTGCAATTCTCATAAAAACATCGAGTTTTATGCAGATTTTGGACTCCACTGTATGGATGTTATGGATCCCCTTTGTTTTTCTCTTTTAGTAGGGTAACCTCTACTCGGCCCATTGTCCATTTCCAGGACGATAGAAGAATAATTGTAAAAGACTGGTGGAATAATGAGTTCCAGCGCAAAACCGAAATTGTTCGGAGAGAAAGACATTATAATGCCACCTAGTCCACGACAAATTCCACACTGCCATGAATCGTCTGCATTAAGGAGATGGGAACTAGCAGTCTGAGCCATGATGGGGCCTGATACATACCTACATACTGTATTACATCTAAATATTTAGCGATAAACACCAGAGAATATATATATATATATATATATATGTACGGCCTTAAGTAATGTGTGCATGCCCACCATATGAAGTTTGACCGAAATCTGTTAGGTGGTTTTGATCTTTTACACAGTGGAATGTCAAAACAACAAAGAAGATAATAATACTGTGTACGTGTATTATTCTTCGTCCACACAAACTATAGTAATAACAGCATTTATGCTTGAATGATCTACTCTAATATTTATTATCAATAGCAACGAGGAATAAAAAAAATTTAAGAGAAAATTACAAATATTCATACTCCGAACTAAGGTGCACTTTCCATTCAAAAAATATATGTGGGGAGGGAGAAGAAATTCAAAATAGTCAAACCCATTTGTTCGCACTGTTCCCAAACGTGTTCTGTGCACCAAGACAGTTTACAGACTTTGGTACACAGCAGTGAAGAACTAATCAAGGGAACATCAACTTAAGACGTAGTTCAGACACATTCTTAAACAACTTAATGGCCTCAATTTCCTACACACTGCATAATCAGCACTGAAATACAACTGATTAGATTACGGTAGCCACCTTATTCTCTTTGTGTATTAAGCATCTTACTGAACGACGTTGTCAGCTGCGAAGACAATGGCGTCGGTGATGAATGGATGGATGTGGAACATTCGAGGAATGACAATGACGGTGGAAATCTGTCCCATTTACACTCTATCTACCATAAATCCCACATGACCTGCCCTGATATCGAAATCGGCCTTCGCAATGACACGCCTGCGACTAACCGCCTGAGTCATTGCACAGCCACCCCCTCCCCCCACGCTTGTTAATGTTATCTTGAATTAACCGTTTATCAGTTCTGCATTCACATATGTTTAGGTAACAAAACTAGTACGTTGCATGAAGAAATGATTGCGACAGAATTGAGCTGCTATTAGAATGAAAGGGATAAAGTTGTTCCTGTCCACGTCACGTGGGCACTGAGGGGGAATAGAGGTGTAACTTCCCGCGTTCTTAACCTCAGCACCAGATGGAGGCAAGTGATGAACTTCACACACTGGCCGCTTTACCGCCGGGAAAGAACCTCTGTTTGCATCGAATAGGAGGCTTTGTGGGACAGCCTGGGCGGTTTTCAAGAAGATAAAAATCTCTTGCGCAGCCGGGATTCGAAACCCGGGTTGTCGTGCCCGTAGGAAGTCGCAACAACAACTGCGCTACCCAGCTGCCACTCCTACAGATCAATAATAATAATAATGCGTAATTAAGCCAATAATCATAATAATAAGTAACTGAGAAAGAAGCCGAGAGGATTCTAAAATGTAAAGACCTTAAAATAGAAATACAGCGCATGTGGAGTGTAAACACAAGTGATACCAGCAACAATAACGGCAACTGAAACCATCACCAGTGGCGTACCCAGGAATTTTGTTTGGGGGGGGGGGGTAAACAAATTCAGTTGAGGACAGAGGACAGAGAGAACAGGGATCTGGGGGCGGTAGCCCCCTAGTCAGGGGTTCTGGAGGCAGCTGTAATTTGGAACAAGAAATTTCATTTCATATAGTAAAATTTTCTAAATTTTTGGTACTTTAAGGCTATTTATGATGATAACCAATTTATTTGTCATTGCTAATGTAAAACAATTGCGAACCTAGGTAGTTTTAGAATTTTATTACCTTTTTTCCGAACATCTTGGAGTGTTGGCATCCTAAATTCAGCAATTTTTAACCCTTTTCACAATTGGGTTGAGTTTGGCACGATTTTGGAGGGCCTTCATAATTTCGGGGGGGGGAGGGGGGTTTGAACCCCCCTCGGTACGCCACTGACCATCTCAGAAACATTCAGCAAATACCTGAGCAACGTACCTGGAAGGCATAACGTCAAGACAATATACAAAGCAGCGATAGTGGTCACAGTACACATGCTTCAGAAAGTACTAATGGCGAAGTACAAAATATTCATCGTGGGAAATAATATTACATATATCATAAATTGTAAACGCAGAGTAGCTCCTAAATTATATACCCTAGAAACACGGTTTGTTCGGGCATAGGTGTAACTTGGCTATTAAGCAAAATCGACCATGGGTATTAGCAGTCCAGTTAAAAACAGGGGAAGACTGGTTTGAACCAGTCCTTTATATACATACACCCCTTGCCCCCATTCTCACTCCATTTTATTTGCTCCTTTTAAATTCAGTAACCAAAAAAATTTCTTTGGTAGAAAAAACAATGGAGGCCATTTGTCTTCCTTGCCCCCTCCCCCAAGCTACGCCTATGTGTTCGGGCCTATAATTGTCAATTCCACGCATAAAGATTATGATAATAATAATAATAAACCTCTGTAGAGCAGTCCTCCACTTCCCTCCATCACTTAAATAAAGGTACTACAAAGAACCAAAGAAAAGCGTTAGACACAACAACCGTCCTTCGCGGTGCGGATGGCGTAGACGACTTCCCAAATATGTAGTAATAACCCCCCTTCCCGGCATCACGCCCTTTCAAAATCCATTAAAATGTCATTTGCTTCATTTGCTATGGCCTAGACGGTGGTTTTTAACATGAGGCCTTCGAAACAAAATTGAGTATGCATTTACTGTTTCTCCAAGCGTCGTATGTGTTATAAATCTTACACTGCCTTGTGTAATAATCCTACAATAATAGCCACCTGGGAGTAGAATTCAACTCTGTTAGTTCAGAATAACTTAAAGTCTGACACCTAAGCTGAGATAATATAATTGTTTGTTCTCTTGGAGCTACCAAGAAATGACTATCTTAATTAAAGTTTTCAGAAGATTTCAGCACATTTTTAATGGATTCATTCACTTACCGTTCTCCACTTTGTCCCCGCAGCCTGTGCACTCGAATAGAATTTCACATAAAATAGGAACACAAAAAGGCCAGAACACTATTAACGTAATTTCATAGTCCATATCTTTATCGGTAACAAACACTTAAAAAATACCACGTTTGGCGTGCAACTTCACACTGCAACAAAGAGATCTGAGCAGTTTCTGATACTGTACTTATCATTCATTGTAGCAGGGAACGCCCCTGGTGTATTGCACGAATCGCGCCGGGTCTTGCTAGCAGCAAGCACAACCGCGTCCAGAGCTACACTGGACTCTATCACTGCGGTTATCATGATGAGGCCCTGCTTTCCCTGATACTATCTCAGTACAGACAGACAGATTGCTAACTATCAAGTCACATAAACTCCTTCAACACAAAATATCAGTGATGAATTAATGTAGTACATATGGCAGTCATTGATCTCGACAATAAATATTGTAACAGCAGTCTTGTAAATGGAGTGAGCTGCATTTTAAGAAAGAAGATACTAATCTTTATTCATTATCATCTTCAATGTCACCTTCACCTCAGTCCATTCATAAACACATACTACGTGCAGTTGCACACAAGTTCACACAAACAGACATGTGGGCCTGTGTGTTGAAACGGAAGCTCTGCCAGCACTGCTGCTCTGGGTTCCGGTGATCCCAGTTTCACATCTGGGTCCGTGAATTGGTTGTTTTACCGGAATCCCCCCGTTCTCTCAGAAATGCCCCTTTCAAGGGTCCCACTTTGTCTCTTTGTACTTTACTTGTACCCACAAAGGTGTACTGTCAGAGCTCTCACGTTTCACCCAGCCCCATATCTTCCTGTTGGGACCACCTCTCCCTCTCTAGATTGGTTACTCTGATTTCGATATATTAATCCACTTGGCTTATTCTGTTCTTTATTAGTTGTGGATTATAGTTAGTCTTCTCAGACGACTGTAGCTGGCGCCAAGCCCCGACAACCCTAGAGAGGTTGCACAGCGTCTTCACTCGCGACTCGCCGGCGAAAGACTTGACTTTGGAGGACCTATCCAGTATCACGAAGCTCTGCCGCGACGCTACAAAATTAAATCGCGTTGGTACGGATTGACTTAAGATCCTAAAGACGCAGATGAAACCAGTACAGCCGTCCGCTGAACACGAAGCTCTGTCAAGTGCTCTTTGGTACTACACCAGGACACAAGTTCGCATGTTAACCACCCCCAGTGCGGCAAGGAGTAAGCGTTTTGGTCTCTTCACCTTTTTATCCCCGGGCCCACTCCAGCGGAGCAGCATCCAAGAAAACAACCGACTCATTCGCCGGCACACGGCTAAGCTTCCGGAGGCGATGCTGAAGCACAACCGGTGACCAGCAATCAAAGCTCTCTCTCCCACAACTACAGCCAAAACGCAACTTCTTCGCTCGCTTGAGAAGTGAGAGAACGGCCAGCCAAGACAACCAGCATGAAATAGTAAAGGAAGCCGCGGAATTGCAGGTCGGCCAGAAAAAGATATCCGACAGGTCAACCCCCTCCTCCCCATACTGCGGACGTCTTCATTTAATCTCTTTCAACTAAAGAACGAGCTTTCAGTTTGTGCCAAACTGAGGAAGACCAGATAAGAAACGCGGCTACCATCCAGCAAACTCAGGGCCGATCAAATAATGACAACCCTCATCAAGATATCATGAAGGGACTCCGGGCAGCATACATGAAGGAAGGCGATTTTGGCATCATGAAAGCTGTGTTCTCGTCGTAACAAAATAAGGTACTGCCTTTGAGAAGTGCAGCGTACTTTGCACTTCTTCACGCGGCTCTTCTCTGACAGCAGCAGCAACAGGTCGACTGTGCAGAACTCTTACAGACAGGGAAAGTCAAGTAGGGAATGTGCTATGTCCCAGGGGCAGGGACCCTTACAAGGGTAAATGCTTGAACTGCGCTGGTTAAGCCTTGGTTGCGCAGTATCGATGAATGGCTTGACATGACTTATTCATCTACCCTGAAGATGGAGGCAGCAGAATAAAACATCAACATACTTCCACTAGACTACATGGTGTCACATCCCAGACTACAGAAATCTTAATTTAACTTTAATGTATTACAGACAAGTGTGGAGTCCTTTGGTGAGGAGTTCTGATGAAACTTAATGTATGACACCTCTCTTACGTATGATTCTGATGAGATGTGAATTTGACTTCACATCACCTTAAGGAGGGAAGCCAAGGCCAAACTGAAAGGGCCATAGTGCTATAGGAAGAAGATCATCTTAAGGACCCACTTTAACATTAACATGAATATATACATTGTTTGGCATACCCTGTTGTTAAGAATTCAAATGACAGAAAAATGTCTTAAATGTACGTCGTGTACGTGTGCACAGTTTACACATTAAGCACAGTCATGAAAATCACTAGTATAATCGTACATATTACATGCATACCACTGACCGTACGGACCAAGTGACTGCGATTCACCTGCCACCTAGCCGACATCCGTTTGATTTACAATGGATTACATACACGCAGAAACCTCAAAGGCATAATTCATAATCAAACCTGCCTTGTAAATATTCCTGCCCCACTGCAAGGGTAACATCTGCACATAACTTTTTCATTAAATAGCTCAAAACAACATGCAACAAACAACCTACATACATGTCTTTAAAAACTAATAAGTTGCACATATAAAATGATACCCCATGATGTCATTATCATATCATAAACTGAGTTAGTTATCACTTTATCTAAGATCTTGTACTTCCAGCAGTCACCAATGAACTCAGTTACTGGTTCTGTATTCCAGGAAATTAGACGTAAGTAAAATGTACTGCAGGCAACATGTCAATATGGTTGTTCACTTGTTTCACTAAACTCTGCAGACATGTTAGGAGTAGGGTCTATACTGAATAGTCTTTGTAAAAGGTAAAACAAAAAGTTAAGTTGTCCCTGTTCACTCCATGAAGGTGAGTGGTTAGCTTCAGACACCAGCCACTTCACCACCACCAATATAATAAGAGGCTGGGTGAGCCCCAGGGTGGTCTGGAGGGATTTTGGAGGAGAGAAAAATCTCTTGCCACTGCCTGGGTTCGAATCCCCAGCCGTCCAGCCCGTAGCTAGTCACTACACCAACTGAGCTATCACAGCTCCATAATAGTCTTTATTCATGGCAAAATTACCGTGAAATCTGCCCATACATTAGGAAGTGTGATAAGAGCTCTGAAATTGAAATTTAGATTCAGCCATCTGTATGAAATAAACACAAAGTGATGCATCAAACAAATATAAATAAATCTGTTTGTCCACACAGACAACACTGTCACCACTAATAGGTCCTTAACATGCATGCCCTTTCCTAAGGCCACTACTTTCTGCAACTAAACATCCTGAAACAGTCTTTGTTTACTATCTTCTTAAACACCTCACAATAGTAATGAAGTCCTACAATTCTCAGTCACAGTGATTCTAATACTGCTATCATTAATCCATTAAATTAATTTTCTAGGGTACACAAACTGCCATGCTACTGCCAATATACTTAAAAGATAGTTAAGTCAATTTCCCATTACTCCACTTTGGATCATACAGCCTCCATGAAGTAATGCCAGCAGACCCTCTTACCAGCTACTGCCTAGCCCTCCCTCCAAATCTTCCCCACTACTTCCTCATTTACTGTTTTCCTCCAGCACCTTCTCAGTCTCCCTCCTGTATGTACATGGTCCTTGCAGGCTCAAAATAAAAGCTTGTTTCTCTGTGTCAGAGAAATCCTTACTCATTGTATGTCCAGCACATTGCCGTTTCCACAGTTCGATTTCCGCGGTGACTGATTTCTCTTGTGCAAGCCTTGAGAGTTCTTTGAGATTAACATTAAGCCAAAAGATCTAAAAAATTTTCCTCAGCCTGTTTACAAACGTTTGCAGGTCCCTTGTGATTCTCTTTGTAAACCATGTTTTGCACCTATATATATATAAGGAAATAACTGCCATTATTTCTAAAAATTCTATACTTCGTAGCAATCGATACCTCCCTAGCTTTCCATACTCGATAAAGTTAAACAAAAGCTGTGTTGCCTCTAGCATCTGTATTTTTACATCTTCTTCTGCCTCATCACAGTTTGTCACCATACTACCCAAGTATCACAATTTGTATTTTGTATAAACAAATCTGAATTTAGACAATGCAATCTTCATGTTTGTACCATGCATCAATGACGATTAAAACACTTTATTATCCAACACATGCACAAATATATAATTCACAGATACAATTGGAATTGTATAAAATATTTAAAATTGCTCCAACATGTTTCGGATCACAAGGGATCCATCAGCAGGGAGCTCTATACAGTAGTTGGCTAAAATCACAGTAATGGTTCTATCATGTCTGTTGATACGGACGTAGTCAGTGTTATGGCAGCATATTTGCCCGTGGTGAGTGTGTGTACTGCACAATCTAGAGAGGCACTCTAGAGTGCCTCTCTAGACTGTACTGTACTGTAATTTTAGCCAAGTACTGTATAGAGCTCCCTGATGATGGATCCCTTGTGATCTGAAACATGTTGGAGCAATTTTAAATATTTTTAAATATTTTATAATAATTCTAATAGTAACTATGAACTATATATTTGTGCATCTGTTGGATAATAAAGTGTTTTAATTAGATATTGCACTTCAAGCAGAACTCCAAGTCTACTTTTCTAATGAAACAGCATCCAGTTGCACAAATTCATTACTATCATTATCATCATTTTATTTTACTGCAGTGAAGAATGGACAAACCAGCAGGTTCACATCAACTCTATGTCTGCAATTGTTGACTTACAAATGTATTTTATACATAATGTGTGTGCATGTTTGGTAATGGTCCATACCAAATCATGTACATACCTAGCTTCAATAGTCTGTTAACTGTCACCCTCCAAGGGAAACCTAAATCAACTATTTATATGGTGGCCAACCCGTCAATATAAATTATACAAAAATATTACCTCAAAAAAACTGCATACTTTTCGAAGGTCTATTATGGTAGACTTTTTCATGACCATGGAGTGCTGATAGCACCACCCCCACATCACAAGTTCTCATATCTGCTATGTTGTTACTACTGAGTGAACAAAATTATGAACTACAGCATTTGTATCTCCTTCAGTGACATAATGTTTGGGCTGGGATAGCTCATTCAGTATAGCGACTCGTTATGGACTGGATGGTCTGGGGATCGAATCCCGGTAGGGGAGAGATTTTCTGCACCCATCTAGACCAGCCCTGGCGCCCACCCAGCCTCCTATACAATGGGTAAAGGGTCTTTCTTGGGGATAAAGTGACTGGCGCGTGGTGTTGACCACCCACCACCATCTAGTGCTGAGGTTAAGGAAAGAGTAAGGCTATACCTCTACCCCTCCTCTGGGCCTTTGTGGCCTGTTCAAGGGTGAACTTTACTTTTACCAACTTTCATGAAAATCAATCAACTGGTTCAAAACATGCATTGATGGGGCATGTAAACATGCTGATAGCATGGTAATTTGGAAAACCTTTTTGTTTTAGACGTAATTCAAAATCAATTAGTAATTCTGTACTCTTGATACTGATGAATCCAAACCTTACATAACTGGTGTCTGGTCACTATTAAGTTTCTCTAACAAGCTTCCTCTATCAATAATTCAAGAATACGAAAGAGACTGGAGTGTTATCAACATAAATAACTTAAGAGAGGACAACATAAAGTGCACTGCTAACACAGTAACCTCAAGAAAATGGTAATTATATTTCGTGCTGATAACTTGACCTTTCCATGATAAACATACTTAAAGACTGAAGTCACTTGGTACAACTGCAGACAAGATGGCAGTCAAGGTGAGAACATATTTAAGTGTCTTCCATTATTTTCCCCTCTCATCACATTAGCATGCAACTTCACAGCATCTCGCAATTTAGTCTTAACAAAGAAGCCAGCCTTAAGAAGCAGAATCTTCATAAAAATATACCAAATAACCTGTAACTATCAGACACAGGCTTTCCCTTATATTTATCAACAGAAAAAATGGAAAATTTTCTTCTTTTCCTTACACAACATGACAAAGTAACATAGAATTAATTTGTACCTTCAGTAAAAAGCTTTTCTAGCCAGAATTTCATAAAGCAATTCCCAAACTGCATAGATTTTCATCAAGACCAATATGTGATTTCATTGGCTTTAGACTCTGTATTCTCTTTTCCCCATACATACTTAGAGTAATGAACAATTACTAAGCCATGTTCTGGCCCAACATTTAATATAAAATGATAGCCTCTCCAGAAAAATCTGTACTGAGTAGCTTGCGTTTCCACTGTATCCCAGCAACAGCACTACAAAACGCAGAGTACTTTGCCCACCTCCACTAAAAGTGGGATAAAAATTTGCATACAAATTTTCATCACATCCTAGCAAAGGCACATGTTTGCATTTACATTCCACTTCACAAATTCAAATGTCTTCTATGCTATAACTGCAGAAAATTAAAAACTGGCGAGGGTACCAGTGGCATTATGTTCATATTGCACTTCATAAAAATTAGCCAGTTAAAAAAAATGAAATGGGGGGGGGGCAAACACACACACACAAAAACACAAAGGCACTGTGTGGGTCTCACAAGCCTACATGTTCTTGTCATGAACGAAAGTAAGCTAAAATGAGAATTTTGTTCCAGTGCACCATGGACACTCCTAACTGAACTTCAAGTCACACAGTACTTTTGAAATATTCCTCATTATTTCTGTACATGTATGACTGGAATGGCATTAAAACTGTTCCTCCAAGGCAATTTTACATCAACAAATACACCTGATGAAAACATCAGATTAGGAATGACAGAAAGAAAGGGAGAACTGTGTACAAAAGGATTATGCATGTATATATAAGATTTCCCTTCAAAGTTAATCCTCTAACCCCTCATAATATTTCAGTCTTTTTTATAAATGGATACTTGGTACAATACAGTCACTTCATAAATAACAAACAAATATATGCACGTAACTGTCTTGCAGTCAAACGAATCTCTTTTGTAACTTCCAAATATAATAGAGATATGTCACACAATAACAGCACAATCATTTTGTAATCATCATTTTTTAACCAATCCTAACACATAACTTACTAAAAGGACACACATTTCAAACACAACGTGAAAGAGTTTTACTTCATGATGAAGAGTACTGCAGTGGTTGGCTACATTTATATAAACATGTTTACATTTAGCACACAAATTTAATGAATTGTTTTAAACAAATCTATGTGTCACAGTTATGTCTCAATTTTTGTTATCAGTCAATATCAAAATACATGCATAACATTTAGGCATTTAACTCACTAATATATATAACAACATCTCTCACAAAGAGCAGTAATGTCATAAAAAATATTGCCAATCATATCAGGCCACACAATTTTCTAAACATTGGCTAGGAAAACATTTGTTGGATTTTTGGTGCGTATTCTGGTGGGAGAGTAGCAACAACACTTGAAAATTCATTTTGGAAATTAAGCTGAATCATCTTCATCAGACTCAGCACCAGTTCCAAAGTTTCTGCAAACACAAAACTGACAGTTAAAGAACAAGGGCTGTACACAGAACACAAATACAAAAACTCCAAGATTAATGGGTACTGCACTTTATGCATGTTTCATAACCATGCAAAAAACAAACCAGAGCTTCAATGTGTCAAACTATTCCGTTATCACTCTTATTTATTCCATCTGATTCTCTCTCTAAATTCATATTGTTAAAAATGCGCAAACGCAGATGGCATGTCCATGGTTTTATTGCAATGGTATTTTTCAGGGAGGTCATGCTGCAATTGTATTCACGTGCAATAGTAATCTTGGCACCAAAATGATTATAAAACAACTCACACACAACAAATATAAATCAGTCTGCTTCATTCGTTAGATCTGCACAAGAGCACTTGGAAAAATGACAATGGAATTTATTATTTCTATAGTAAAACCAGCAGATACTGCTGTCTGCTTGCTGGCAAGCAGACAGCAGCATCTGTTTGACAAATGCCTGTCGCTGTATGTACAGTCTTGAACTCCTGATGATGGACAGAAAGACTGTCTGAAACACGTACAGTGTCATTCCAAAATAAAATAAACTTAATACACTGGTGCATCTAGTTGGTTCTACTATAGAAATAATATGATGCATGGCCCTTTGAATGTCAAAAATGGAATTTATATTTGAACTCCCTTCAGACATTTAATGTACTCTAATTCTTACACAAGTGGAAAAATATTAAATGCAAACTGTGTTCAAATGAACTCAGTTTCACACAGTTTTGGCTGTTACCATTTCATTTTAAATACCCAAACTTTCTTTAAAAAAAACTACAGTGTGCACATTGTTACTGATGAGGTTGGTGACACTACTTACTCCACAACTATCCTAACTTTCACACCTTCCTCTTCCTTTCATGTACCCATGCACAGATGCACTGTATGAGTGGATTTTAATCTATGAGGCATTGTGCACACGGTACGCTAAACATGAGTATTAAAGGCAGGTATTTATGTAGTTTTATGTAAGATGGCTCTTCAGGAAGTATGATGGGGGGCATGGACTGGATCAATCTGGCTCAGGACAGGGACAAGTGTCAGGCACTTGTAAATGCCGTACTGAACCTTCAGGTTCCACAGAGTGTGGGGAACTTCTTTGCTAGCTGAGAACCAGTTAGCTTCTCAAAGGACTCTGCTGCATGGAGTAAGTAAGTACAGTTAAAAAAAACCTAAAATAGTTCAAGATGCAAAAAAATTCATATACTGCAACCACATAAAAAACGATGGCAATTTAAGATGCATAAGAGATGGAGAAAGACATAATGTGGTATGACTTTCTTGTGACAGTGATCCTGACCCCGATGGCTCTGAAGATGGTGAAGATAACATTAACATTAACATCTGCAGCACCACCAACACAGAAATGCTGAAGAGTAACCTGCATAGCTTTATGTTTGATTTCAGAAAGCAGTGTTTGAAGGGTAAGAACATATATGTTCCTGTTCAGGTCTTTTGACCTACTTAACACAAATAAGAATGATGGTTCCATTTAAGAGATTTAAATTGATAAAAGAATAAGCTTCCTATCATGATTATGATATTTCTAGTGATTCAAAATTACAGGAAGTTTAGAGAAAGTTTCAAATTTCAAAATGCTGCAACTCTGAAATTACTGTAATGACTGTAGGCAGCTAATATCTCATACTCAGCACTTACTTACCAAAGAGAACAAGAACGTCACATTTCAAAGGAATCATATGTAGCCACAGAATGTTTTATGATATTAATAGTGTACATCAGCACAACTGTTTTTATTACACAAGGTAATTATGTAGGCTACATGTTTTGACTATTGAACAGTCATCTTCAGGCCTGTTCTTTACAGGTTAAGTCACAGGATGCTGTGCACACATTGAGATCCCAGTGTGTTTACATCAGTGAAATATTTAAGCCAGATCATTTATCTAGGAAAGTAAATGTGCGAAATGTAAAACGAAGTGGTTAAAAT
>Ga0131853_10007442_pt1 | contig 19823 bp, 23 predicted proteins | sample TergutLab28metaG_FD_92764 | JGI IMG/M metagenome (GOLD analysis project Ga0131853, IMG submission 92764) | Labiotermes labralis P1 segment gut microbial communities from Petit-Saut dam, French Guiana - Lab288 P1 (version 2) (version 2) | ecosystem: Host-associated > Arthropoda: Insects >... | reverse complement strand
TGTTAGACCTTCAAGTTTTCCCCGAAATGGGGGTTGCTATATTTTTTTTGTTTGAAACGTGAGTATATCAAGGTTTTTTAGCAATAATCTATAAATTTATAAGGTGGTTTGTACACTACCAAAGGGAATACAGGAGGTAATGTATGAAATACGGATACGATGGATTCATAATCTCCAATTATTTCAAAATAACGAAGTGCGTCAATCTTAAAGTTGTTCTGCATGCACCAATTTGCCGCCACCTTATAGGTTTCATGTATCTCTTCATCCGTAAGAATATCCTTCTTTGTGCGAAGAAAATCCAAAAACAAGTGATGGATTTGATACGCGCCTCCATAACCGTCGTAACGTACATAAGAGCTCTGATTTCTTAGCCCGTACAGCAATTCTTCGTTGTTGTCAACCAAGATGCCAATCAATTCCGCAGAAAGATGATCTATTAAAGATAGACGCACTAAAAAATTTCTAAGATTATCAGGAACGATGTTCCATGCGTCGGTTTCCATAAGTTCAAAAATGTTTTTCTTCAATGTATTCTTTACATAACCGAAGTAGTTTGGAACTCTTTTAAGTGACCGCGCGACGAGGTTCACTGAAAAAGCCCAACCTTGTGTATCTTTATATATTTCGCGGATGGTTTGACCGTCAACAAATAAATCCTGTCTTCTAAGGTAATCCGTCAATTCGCTTTCGGAAAAACTCAAGTCCGCCTCGCGTATATCCGAAATATACCCCTTGATTTGATGTGTATTGATATTGACTTTTGGCAGATTACGGCAAATGAGTATCATCATGTCGGTCGGCGTTATATCATTTATCATTCTCTCCATGAAATTAAGCACAGATGGTTCTTCCAATAGATGAAAATCATCAAATACGATTATGTCCGGTTTGTCCATCAATGCGGCTTTCCTAAGTGTCTGAAATCGGTCATTTTTTTCCTGCGTATCTGGGAATCCAATTTCCGTGTATTCACCAGCAAGGCTAATGTCATACTGTGTGACCGTGTTGATAAAGTTTTCCCAAAAACGAGCTGGGGAGTTATCCCGTTCGCTAAGTTGAATCCAAACGAACGGACGTTCCTGTTGTTGTAAGAAATCGAAAACCGCACGTGTTTTACCGTAGCCCGCTCCCGCGCACACGGTTGTAACAGGATTTTTTGCCGCATCTGTTAAAAGTTTATTAATACGTGACCGAACCAAATGTTCCGTACTGCCAGTTCGGTTGCCTGTGTGATTTATTTTTGTTTTTGAATTTTTTGAAATATTCTTCAATTTTATCCCCCTGTGAACCAATAAGATACCATCATACTACTTTTATTTAGCTATTGTGAACCCCCTGCCCGTTGAGCGCGGCGTACGGGTAACCAACTAAGTAACTTTTTTTCAAAAAATGTACAACAAAATAAGGTATCCGAAATTTAGACACCCGATACCACAATATAGTATTTAAAATTTAATGCATTCTAAATATCAGAACACGCCCAAATCAAGCCACACCTACGGATTTTGCTGCCATATTAGGGGGCTTACCCATGACTGTAGAGTGCGCTGACGCACCGACGACCTTCTCTCGAACTACAACATCATATACAAGGGATTCAAGTCGTTTTATACTTCGGTGAATGAGGTTGATTTTATTACCCTTGTCAAAGTAATCCCCGCCGAGGTCTGTATAGGAAATGCCATCCCTAATCATAAAGTAGCATATAACAAGAATGGTATGGGCTAATGCGACGTTTGCACGTTTTCTGCCACGACGAGCTGCTATCCTTTTATGTTGCGCACTTAAATACGAGTCTTTTGCGCGTGATGCGGAGTTAGCGCACTGAACTAAAGTTTTTTTTAACGTTAAATTGCCCTTTCTGGTCTTTCCGCTTTTGCGTTTTCCCGCACTGTCATTTTGACCGAGACACACGCCAGCCCATGAAGCTAAATTTTTTTCGTTTGGGAATTGTTCCATATATGTTCCGATTTCCGCCAGAATCACCTGAGCCGTTGTTTTGCCTACACCGGGTATTTCTTCAAGACGTTCCATCACCTCGTTGTCTTTTTCCATACGCTTATCAATTTCCGATTCAATTGACGCTATTTTTATGGATGTCCATACCACAACAACGCTCGTAAACAACCTCTACTACTTCATCTGTTTTTCTTTTCTTTCTTGCCATTTTTTTGCCTCCGGAGATATATTTACGGCGTAGCCACTTGTAATAGAGTTATTCTATTGTTCGCGCTCTTGGCGGCATTGTGTGGTGCAATCAAGTGGCTCGTATCAGACTATTGGGCAGGCTTTGATGCTCTAAGCAAAATCGACCTCTGTGCCGTTTCTTCATTTTTCCCGATTCGGTCACTTTGGAAACCTGTACTGTTTAGCCGCGCTCACCGGGCGGGGTTCATTCTGCGTGGTGATGTGGAGAATCATGGAGGGCTATTTTGATTATGTCCAACATTCATATTATATTGCATCGAATTGATAATTTCAAGTTTAATATTAAGATTTAAGATAAATAGTTTGCGCTCGGCACGGCATTCCCCAGTTTTTCACTTCAATGAGCGAGAGGAGATGAACAACGTCCATATAATCAAGGCTAAATGCCTTATTTTTTTGTCAATATGATACAATAAATAAGTTGCGTAAATGTGCGCGAGAAATTATAATGTAATTACAAAGGGTTCTTGGGCGAGCAAAGGAATGAGGAAACGTATGTACCTCAAAAAAGCTACAGCAAAAAACGGCAGGGTTCATCTAACCATAGCAGAAGGACATTATGACCCCGTTACAAAGAAACGAAAGACGGTCAATGTCAAGGCACTGGGCTATCTTGATGTTTTAGCGAGGGAATACTCCGACCCCATCACTCATTTTACTGCTGTGGTTGAAGAAATGAACAAAAAAGAGCGGATGAAAAGAGTCCAATTACCCTTATTATAGACCCCGCCCAACGGGTAAAGGGGAACGAGCGCAAGAACTTTGGCTACGTTGCACTAAGAGCCATTTACCACGAACTTGAAATAGACCGCTTTTTTGCCAACCGCCACCAATCACTAAGCGTAAAATACAACATGAACCAAATTATGCGCTTGCTTGTTTTTTCCAGACTTCTTACCCCCGGTTCAAAGAAAAAAGCATTTTGAAGGGCGCGAGTGGTTTTTCGAGCGAAACGATTTTACTATGTCGGACATGTATCGCGCCCTTTCAAAATTTAGTAAATTTCGGGAAGCCCTCCAACTTTGGATACATGAACGCATTGTGATGAAATATGGGCGCGACACTACGATCACATATTATGACGTTACGAATTATTATTTTGAAATAGATAAACAAGATGACCTGCGGAAAAATGGCGTATCAAAAGAGCACCGCCCTGACCCGATTGTCCAAATGGGGCTTTTGATGGACAATTCAGGAATCCCCGTTGCCTATCAATTGTTTCCGGGAAACAGTAATGACTGCACCACCCTGTTGCCCGTTATTAAACGAATAAGGAAAGAATACGGAACGGGCAAAGCAATTGTAGTTTCTGACCGAGGGTTGAACACGCAGAAGAACGTATATTACCTTGCTAATAAAAGAGGCGGTTACGTTTTCAGTCAAACCGTTCGCGGCGGCACAAAAGCATTAAAAGCCTATGTACTGGATGAAAAGGGTTATGAATAGATTTCGGCGGATTTCAAAAAGAAGTCACGACAGTTCACTCGCGAAGTGGATTTTGTGGATGATAACGGCAATCGGATTTGTGCTAAAATAGCGGAAAAACAGGTTGCCTTTTACAGCAGGGATTATGACTTGAAGGCAAAGGCAGATAGACAAGCCGCCATAAAAAAAGCCCAAGCCATTATTAAGAACCCCGGAAACTTCAATAAAAATAATACCTATGGCACAGCCAAATATATACGCCAAATCGTTTACAACAAGGACACAGGGGAGATTATCGAAACCCAAAGCAACCTACAATTTAATGATGAAGTTCTTGAAGAAGATGAAAAATATAATGGCTATTACATGATTGTCACAAGCCGATACCATGAACCCGACGCCTGGGTTATTGATACTTACAAGGGTTTATGGCGCATTGAGGAAACTTTTAAGGTCACAAAAAAAGACTTAGAAACTCGCCCTGTTCATGTTTCTCTGGAAGCGCATATTCAAGCCCATTTTCTGACTTGCTTCGTCGCACTTGTTATCATCAAGCTATTGCAACGTAAGCTGGACAACGCTTTTTCTTGTGGAAGAATCCTTGATTCTTGAATGTGTCTTGTCAAGAGTGTTTTGGAAAAGTCGGCAACGCATAAATTCTCAAACATATTAAAAACCCGAAAATTCGACCAATGACTGAAAAGTTTGTTGGTCGGATTTTCGGGCTTTAATGTTATTTGTTTGCGAGTTGCGCTTGCAGTTTGGCTATTAGCGCATCCCTATCTGCAAGAGCGGCATCTTTATCCGCAAGTTGGGATTCCGCTTTCTCTGCTCTTAGGCGATAATCTGAAATTTCTTTCTTGTGGAAATAAATCTCATCTTTCCTGCGTTGGTAGGCTTGGCGAATGATTTTATCTTCGCTTTGTCTTGCGAGTGCTGATACTGCCATAAAAATCGCCTCCTCCTCATGGCAAGCGTTTTCGATTAGGGACTTGTTATTGATTTCCTTTTCGGTGATTACTGAAAGCCATTTTGCGAACATGACTTCCTCGGTGTCGTTAATATTTATGCTGTCGGCGGCGTTTACTGCTTCGGCAAAGGCTTTCATGTTGATGTAATGCAGTTCCATTGCGTTTGTGAATACGGTGCAATCTTCGCAATCCATAATCATGCACAGCCTGTGGATTTTTCCGTTGCCCGGCTCTACCGCTCCGTTTGTGAAAGCTATGGTGATTGTCGGCGGTTGAGCGGTGTAGTTTTGCCCGACTTCAAATTCTTCGCTGTATGCCCGCGCCCATGAGCTAATTGTTTTGATTTGAGTTCGCCCATTCCGTACATATGCAGCTCGATGAGAATGTTCGTGCCGTCATCAAGTTCCGCTCTTACGTCCAGTATGGACAATTTATCTTCGGCAGATTTTTTGTCGAGATAGGGATTTTTGATAGTTATGGTTTTGATTACACGGTGAATTTTCTTGTTGGCAAAAATGGCGTTTAACAGCGAAATTAGCAACAGCGGATTTTCCTCTGTGAAAATTTTGAACGCATAGTCAACGCGCAAATCCATTAGCAAGGAGAAATCAATTTTTGGAAGCTCCTTTTTGCTGCTCATAGGCATACCGCCCCCTGCTTTCGTCTGTGATGCTATTATATGCAATCGGCGGGGTATTAGCAAAGGAGATTCAAAAACGCCGCGGCTTGTGCCAACGGCGTTTGGTTTGGTTTATTCGGTACTAGATTGTTCAGCCTGTTTCGCCGTATTTGTTATACGTTCGCAGAAGGCGAGAAATGTCTAATCATTCCCATACCTAAGCAATTTGGAAAAACCTTTGCAAATAAGTTTTGCCGGAGCTACTTAACCCTTGTGTGTTTATAATAGCATTGTGTGATTGATTAGCGTTTATGTTTGAAGTGTTGGGGAAAAGAAGCTCTGTATCACGTAAAGACAACATACCCGGTTTGTTAGCTTCTGCGGAATCCATGAATCCAACAAAACTTCCGGTTGCCTTAAAGAAGTCCAAAGCGGCACGGAACATATTGCTTATGTGCGCGGTGAGATTAGCGGCTTCCTTTCCTATTCTTGCGTTGGTCGCGGCTTGCCTTGGTGTTAGCGTGGATTCATCTATCGTTCGAGTGTAATTCGGCGACATAACCATCGTAAAGCCGGCAACAAATTCCGCATATTGTTCACCGGCTTTTAAGAACCCTTGTTCCAATGCCCAAAGACGCGCTTTTAATTCATCTTCGCTTCCTGTAAAATTTTCAATGAAATCGTTTCGTATTTTTTCAAACATAGCCATGCCGTCTTGGATACTGCCGTTAAACATCTCATCAAATATCATCCCTTTGAAGGATAACACAAGACCCGTGCCAAATTCGTTCATCTCGGACTGATTGATTCTTGGGTCTAAGTAGTGTCTTATACCGCGCTCGTCTTTACGGCTGTCCCAATAATCATTAAAGTCACGATGCTCGGTAAGAAGCCGGTCAAGCCAAGCTGTACGTTCTTCAAAGTTGCTGAATGCTTCAAAAGGATTGAGCGTGGCAATCTCTCTTTTGTCTTTAATTTGTTGCGCTATATCAAGAGCCGCAACACGTTTACTCAGTTCCTCGCCGCTATAGTTTTTAAGTATTTCGGAGTGTAACTGTTCAAATGTTTTTGATTCTGTTTTGCCGTCGTTAGTTAATTCGCGTAAAAAATGTTGCTTCATCTCCATTATTTCAAGCAACGAAGCATCAATTTTATACGCTTCCGGCAAACTGTCTGTTTTCATGTTTTGAAATTGACCGCCCATTCTGCCGGAAATGCGGTTATCCCCATTCTGTATAGAAGCTCGCCCTTCATTTCCTATGTTAGACAGCCTACGGTTTGTTATTTCCGCACCTCGGAAATTCATATTGCTGTTAATTGTCATGAAAAATCACTCCTTGTAATTTAATAACCATATAATGCCCTTGATAATTTTTTCCATAAGAAAACCGAAAGCATTTCTACCCCTTTATAATATAAATAATAGAAGGGGGTGTTTTATAACACGATTTTGTAAAAATTTTTTCCCGAATCAATTCTACACTAAAATATATATCGGCAACAACCCTCAAAATATTTAGTGCTGCTTTTCAAAAATTCGGTTTAACTACATTATAATCCTTTTGTAATACGTTCAAAGGCAATGCTCTTTTAGATAAGCTATAAGCAAATTATATGGCGAATCTAAGGAGGGCAGTGATGCCGATTAGCAGAAAAACCTACACGGAGAAAGAAAATCAGTTTTTGAAAAATATAGGCTTCAAAATCCAATTCCTCCGTAAAAAAGCAGGAATGAGCCAACATGAATTAGCTGAAAAAGCCGATTTGAGTTACGCAACAATAAGCCATTTGGAAAGCACCTCGGTTTATGGGCTTTCTATTGTCGCAGTTCACAGAATTGCAAACGCCCTCGGCGTAGAGCCAGACCAGCTTATGAAATTTGATTGATTTATAAAGCGTAAATAATAATAGAACCTGCCCCCTTCCGAGTTTTTTGAAATGATAAAGCCCGCACAAAAATTTGTACGGGCTGAAACGAAGCACCACAGAAAAAAATGTGCAAGATTTTAGTCTAAGCCGTGACCGCTGTTTCGATTAAGCCGTTGAAACAAGGCACTTGCTTGGTCTTTTTCCTGTTCTTGGGCTTGCAATCTTTGTTTTGCATATTCAATGGATTCTTCAAAGCTGCGCTTCCGATTTGAAACTTCGATAAAACGCTCTACGAATTTATCGATTATTACAGGGTGCGTTTGAATTGGAATGTTTTGCGGCTCGGAGGATTTATTTGTCGGTGATGCCCATTTCTTGTGCGCCGTGTATTTGTCAGCGGGTGCATCGTTTATGAAAGCGGCTAAAACCCATTCCGTACTCTCTTTTCCAAATTCCGCGATGATTTCTTTAGCGGCTTCTTCCAGTGCGTACTCGTGTTCTCCGACTTTGCATTTATGAATCGCGGCATCAATGAAATTGGCGTAATCATTATTTATTCGACGATTTTTGAAATACTCACCTAACTCACCCGCATTTTTGGCTGTGTCAAAACCTTTTTTGAATATCGGAATATTGCGCGGATTTTCCGAAGATATTTGAATCGTGCGGTTTTGTGATTCCAGTTCATTGAAGCCAAGAAGCATTTTTGCATTATGCGTAACAACATTCAGCGAGTTTGCCTTTTTCCGTGCGGCAGTAAGGGATTTTTCCAATCCCTTTTGCTCGGAGGTCAGCTTGGAAATTTTGTCGCTCATTTTTTTCAAGTTTGGAATTTTTTCCAACTTCAACTCGTCATAGATGTACGCTTTTGCAGATTTGTAGACTTCGATGTCGGATTTATTTTCTTCGTAAAATTTTTCTTTTGACGAATTGAAAAACCATTTTGTATTTTTGTACTCCTTCCAAACATTCACGGTGCAGCGATATGTTTCCGTTGCTTCTTTTTGCTTTTTGAGTGTAGTCAATTCGCTCTTGATTTCGGAAATTTTCTTTTGAATATTGGAAACATCGTTTGCGGCGTTTCTGTGCGCGGTCTGCAACGATTGCATATCAGCGTAATCGTTTTTCTGAATATATATCAACGTCTGTGCCATCTGTTGTAAATTGAAAATTCTCGCCCAATGTTCGTTAAACGGCTACTTTATAATAAGTTGAGCCGATGCGTTTTTTGAAAAAATTCGATTCCCGTGAAGCGGTTTTTTGCTTCGTGATTTTAGTTTCGATAAGCAGTCCTCCAATCAAATTTTTTTGTTTTTGTTTTCGCCAATCCCTGCCCGGAGTTTTGGGATTGGAAATTTCATTTCTTTTGTTTCATTTCGGCAGTCTATCCAATCTCGTTCCTGCGGCTGAAAATGCGTGAGTGTGACGAGTTGGTATCTGATTGGCTGCTCATTAAATTGTCAAGGTGAGATGTTGTTCCTGCACATAAAGCATATCGGGTTTTGATTTGACATTTCAAGCGGTTTTGGCTAATGTAAAAAAGGTGGTTTTCTAATAAGATTTCTAACAAAATTTATTCAGACCCGATTTTTATCATTTACTCTGCCGCTTCCAAAAAAAATTATGTTTGCATTTCCCAAATTCATGTGATATAATATCTTCCGTTGACAGAAGACCCATATAAATCAAGGCTTTGAACTACGAACGCATATGCCGTAAGGAGCCTAATGGGTTCCAAATAGCAACGGATTTTTTACTTGCGGGTGTAGTTCAATGGTAGAACACAAGCCTTCCAAGCTTGATACGAGGGTTCGATTCCCTCTACCCGCTTTGGTTTCACAAATTTTTTGCGCGAATGGCTCAGTGGTAGAGCATCGCCTTGCCAAGGCGAGGGTCGAGAGTTCGAATCTCTTTTCGCGCTAACCTGCAAAGCCCGTGAATACGGGCTTTTTGCTTGCTTTCAATATTTGTAAAATGGGATTTGATGGGAAAATATTTCAAGTTTTCCCTTCTAAAACCGCCTAAAATTGCCTCAATTGTTGTCAAATTCGTGGGGGTGTTTGACTGTTGAATGGCGCAACTTCAGGCAGATTTTACTTGGCGTATATTTTCATAAACGCATTATTAAGCGTGTCGGCGGCTTCTGCATACACAGCCTTGAAAACTGTGCTGTAAATGTCCAAGGTTGTTTTGATGTTTGCGTGACCCATCATCTCTGAAACGATTTTGGGGTTCACCTTCTCCTCCAATAGCATGGTGGCGAAAGTGTGCCGAAACATATATAGCGTCAGTCCTTCACCTTTTAATCCGTGTTTAGCAACAAACCGCTGGAACAAACTCCGTAAACTTGAATAGCTTCGCCGTTCGTTTTTTTTGCCCCGTTCTGTATTCGGAAATACATAAGCTTCATTATCGATTTTAATTCCTTTTAGCTTGCAATATTCCCGCCATTTACGAAGCACATCAAGTAAAAGCTGTGGCATTGCAATGTCACGTCGGCTATTCTCCGTTTTCAATCTACCTAGTTTCGAGCCACGGAATATAATGTTTCCTTCGCTGTCACGTGTCGCGATTCGCTGTAGACATCAATCCGCCGTAACAATTTATCCACCAAATATTGTGTCAATTACATGGTTTTGATAAACACGTTCAAAGCAGATTTCAACTTGTGGTAATCCTCATGCGCAGTCTCCTCATATTGCAATGTAAGTTGTTCTCGACGATTTTCAAGCTGCTCAAATTTACTCTGCTGTATGTTTTTCAATTCTCGAAACTTATCTTCTGAAATATCTCCATTATGAAGACTTTCGAAAAGGATGGGAATTACATCGTTTTTATATGATAATTCTACTTGAATCATTTCGAGCTCGCGCTGAATATCTCTTGTATTAAAAATGTTATTTTCAGGTAAAGTCTCTATATACCGGACGAACTGCTCGTTTATTATCTTGAGAAGTTCATACTCTTTTATACTGTTGCCAATACACCTCCCCCGAGCTAAATAGTTAGCTGTGCATCGATAAATATAAGTTTGATGATTTTTCTTTCGATTCAATGGAACGCCGCAATGTACACAAAATATAATTCCGGTAAAAAGATTCGGAGAGCATAATTTGTTCGGAGCCTTGTTGTCAACACCCCTTTTTCGGCTTTTGCTTCTTAGCGTTTCTTAAACTTTCGTAAACAGGTCAAGTGTAATAATAGCTTCATGAGTGTTTTCAACTTCTATAAAATTATCTGAAGACACCGTTTGTTGACTTTTATTTGAAATTTTCGTTTTTCCCTGAACCAGTTTACCGGTATATATTTCATTAGAAAGAATCTTTGAAACCGTTTTTGCGTTCCAGTGATTATCACCTGCCATATTTGAATTTTTAATGATTCCTGTTTGGAGCCAGTAATGGCTTGGCGTCATATTTTTCAAATCATTCAACAAACGTACTATTTCCGATATACTGTTTGAATTTTCCGACCATCCAAATATTTGTCTAACGACACTTGCTGCAGGTTCATCCAAAACCAATTGATGGCAGTCCTTTAATGATTTAACATAACCGTAAGGCGGTCTGCTTCCAACGAATTTTCCGCTTTTCATTTGGTGCTTTATAACAGATCGTACTTTGTTACCGATGTCTGTGGCGTAATATTCACTGAAAAGATTTTTTAGCGTAAAAACAAGGTTTGCGTCATCTCGGGCAGTATCGAAATTATCATTAATTGAAATAAAACGAATTCCTTTGGACGGAAAATCTTGCGTGATATAATATCCCGTTTCAATCATATCCCGGCCAAATCGGGTAATATCCTTCACTATGATACATTCGACTTTTCCTTTCGCCGCATCTTCAATCATTCTTTTAAATTCCGGACGCTCAAAAGTAACGCCTGAAATACCATCGTCAATATAAAATTCTGAAAATTGCAATTCGGGATGATTGTTTATGAAGTTAAGTATTATCTTCTTTTGTGTTTCAATGGAATCGCCTTCGTTTTTCAAATCTTTTACCGATAGCCTAACATAACCTGCTACCGATTTTAATGTGCTGCTTATTCTCACAGCATTGATATTGTTAATTTGCTTTCGGCTCGTACGTGCCATAAAAGTCGCTCCATTCTGTGAGGATAATTTTATCATTTGATTATTATTTGACAGAACCAATCAATAAGAGAGCCGCTTCGTACTCCGGCTGATAATGAAAAACAACTTCAATTTTTGTTTTGCTTTTAACTTTGATATGATGAATAAGACTAACAACCGCCCGTCGGTCTAATTCATTGATATCGGAAAAATCAATGAAATGCTCCATCCACGCCATTTGTTCGTGTTTGTATGATGATGAGTTGTTAATTTCGAGTTGCAAACGTTCGTTGTCCGCAATATGAATATCAGCGTCTTTCATATAATTATCTTTTAGTAATTTGTATTCCGCCTTCATGATGTTGCCGCTAAGCAGATTTTTATCTAAACTCGCATCATATCCGCGGATTATTTCGAGTTGGCGTTTGTTTTCATTTATTTTGGCAGTTATGTGTTTTTTTAGTTGACCAGTCATTTCGTCCGCATCAAGATTTAATATAGCATTTTTAAGTGAAATAATATTTGAAATGTGTGATTTCATGCTCCTTAGTATAAAGTCTGTTAATACCTCTTCTCTTTGCATAACAAGACCGTCGCAACCGTGCTTTTTTGTGGTTCTGCAATAATAATATTGATATTTAACTTCTTTATGTGGTACGGATTTGCGGGTCATATGATTTCCGCAGCTACCGCAGATAAGTATACCGGAAAATATATGAACCTTATCGCTGTTTGGAGCGGTCCGTGTATCAAGTTTTAAAATATTTTGAGTGAAGTCAAAAGTACGTTTTGTTATAATAGCCTCATGTGCATTTTCGGTTCGCACCCACTCACTTGAAGGTTTTGTAACAACTTCTTTTATCTTATAATTCGGTGTTTCACGAATACCTTGAATCAGCGTTCCTGTATAAGTCTCATCTTTTAATATCCTGAGTATCGTTGACGCCGACAATTTAGCATTTTCTTTGTCTGAATATCCATGTTTAGGAATCGGCAAACCGTTCTCTTTCTTATATCGATGCGGTGAAAGAACGCCTTGTTCATTTAACGTATCGGCAATACGATATGCACTTAATCCTTCCATTTTCATACGGAATATTTCACGGACGATTTCGGCAGTGTATTCGTCTATAACAAGCAAATTATGGCTATGGTCTGATTTTTTATATCCATAGATAGGGCAAGCACCGACGTATTCACCATTCGCTCGTTTCGCTGCTAATGCGCTCCGGGTTTTTAAAGATATATCTTGGGAATACGCATCATTAATTACCGTTTTTATCGAAACTATCAAATCATCGCCGCTATCTGTAAGTGTGTCTATATTGTCGTTTATGGCTATAAATCTCACACCTAAATTCGGAAAAATGTAACGCAAATAACGCCCTGTTTCAATGTATTCGCGGCCAAAACGCGAGAGGTCTTTCGTTACGCAGCAATTAGCACTTCCTTCTTTGAACTCATCAATCATTTCGTTAAATGCCGGCCTGTCAAAAATAATGCCTGACCATCCGTCATCTATTTTTTCTCCTACAATTTCAATTTCCGGATGCTTTTTCAAGAAATCATCAATGATTCTGCGTTGATTAGCGATACTGTCACTCTCTCCGGATTTTTCATCCGTGACAGAAAGACAGATGTACTTAATCGCTTTGTATTTTACGGCAGTTTTGCTGCTCTTAATTTTTTGCATAAAAAAATCTCTCCTTTTAATTTTCTTTCTCTATGATTACGATTAAAGGAAATAAAAATACAAAGGAGAAATTAAAGAATTTTTTACATATTTTTATAGCAGTTTAAGACGAAAATAAATCTTGCAACTCGGAATATACGAACAGGCGATTTCGCTGTGTTGACGATTGCTGCTTTAATATGTTCAGTCCTTGTAACAGTTGGACGGATCTCTCAACCGTGTTGTATGACAGTTCTAATTCCTTTGCCGATTGCGTGATGGATGATACAAGGTTTTTTTTCCAGTACTCAAAAATTGCCAAAGTATTTTTAATAGATAACGATTCGCTTTTACGAATTTTTTCTTCATCCTGTTTGACGATTTGGTGATATCCTTCGATTTGAGTGCGGCTTTGTTTTGCCGCGTTAAGAATAATTGCGGTAAAGAATTTAATCCACCTTATATATCCGCCACTCATTTGTGTTGAAGACAATAAATCGAAATAATCATTCTTGGCTTCATACAACGATTTTGAAATAGTAAGATAATTAGCGGCGCAATTCGCGTCCAACAATATTTTCTTAATCAATATGCGTCCAATAATTCCGTTATAACAATCGAATGGATAAATCATCTCAAATTGATAATGAGCCATTGCTGACTTAACTAACACATCAGATTGGTCCTGTTTTAAATATTCAAGCATATCTTTTAAAGCTGGTAAAATATGCTTCGGTGCGGTTGGTGAATATTTTCGAATGTTGGTAATTGCGTTTGTTAGAAATATTGGATTCTCACGAATGGGCATTTTTGAACTGGAACCATATTTCGCCATGCTACAGATATTTTCAAACATTTTAATTTTTAAGTCCTGCTCAGCTATGTTTTTGTATGCATACATTATATTTTTTACCGGATCCATATTGTGGTTGCTATACATACAGTTAAAGGATAAATCTGCATCATCAGGGTAGCCAATCGAACAAGAATAACAACACTCTCTATATACAAAGATGTGCTGTAATATATCACGGTCCGGCATATATAAATCCATGCCTTCAGTACCCCCAATGCTGTGTGCGCTTCTATAAGTAATGAAGACAATTCTTCGTCTAACGAATAAAAGCTGTTCCCTATTAGAGATTTTGGCGTAAATGTATAGTAAATGGGCTTCCGCACGTTCCCACTTTTATGCTCGAAATATGAACCCGTGTTTTTAATCATGTTGACCTCGGTTATAAAATTTTGATACCACCATCGTTTTTTATGCACAATACAGTAAAAATCAAGTTCGGTTTGGTTTTTTCATTATGATATATCATCTGAAAATGAACAGGATAAAATACAGGAATTATTTCCATATTGCGAACATAAATGAAATAATACATGCTTTGAGGTTAGAACGTTAGGGAGCTAACGGTAAGAATCTTTTGCAATATTTCAATAGATAAAAAGCTTTAAGATGACGCCCTTATGGTAATTGAAGGTTCCCTAATTGTTAATTGAAAAGTACAAACAAGACGCAATCGGATTTCCTTTCAGCTATAGGATTTTAATGCCATGTATTTATATTTGTGCCCGTTCACTGCCAAGGGGATAGTGTGATTATTTTGGGATTTTTTCGATTTGTCTACTAATATGGTGCAATATTGAAACACGTTCTGCCTTCTTTTACTTTTCATAACAGGTACATTTTACTCAACGTAATTCCCTCGGAAAATTCAAGTAGCATTACTCGTCAGATAAATCCTGAATCTCTTTAAATCGGGCAATTAAATCCGAATATGAAGCTTTGCATTCATCTGATTCTATATTTTTGAAGTTTGTTATTTTCTTCAATGCGTTAAGCATACCCTCTGCTTTTGCGCAATTGCGTGTTACAGTAAGGAAATCATAGATTATGTCGAAACAGTTTTCCAAAATTTCTTCATCTTCGGAATTTTTGCGGTAAATCAAGAGGGCTTTATCAAACCAAGGTTTAATTTCTGCAGCGTCACAAATTGCTATAAAATTACGGATAGTCATTACAAAAGAGTATGCCATCGTCTCCGCTGCAGGGAAGCGGTCGTAAAGTTTTACTAGTTCAGATAGAATTTGTGGCAATTCATCTTCTGAAATGAAAGCGGAAAGTGACGAAAGCGCATCAACCAAATAATTGGCGATATACTCATTTTCAAAGTTCAATTCAAAGATTTTTCTTATTCTATTGACAGCTTCTTGTGCCTTGATGGAGTCACATTCTGAGCAAAGGTTAGCAATGCGCATATAAACAAAGGCTACACATTCAGCGAACAAAATCGTTTCAGGGAAGCCGGTCGTCAAGTCTTCTGAAATGCGTACTAACTCGGATGCTACTTCAATAGAAAAATCCTCATTGTCGCAAAGATTCATAATTTCTTGAGCAAAAGAAATAACAATATCACCAAGTTCAACAATGTTATCATTTGTAAAGCCTGCAATCATCACACCCGACAATCTGTCGGCTACTTTGATACAATCGGCAAGTGAATCATCAACAAAGTACCTCAAGTAATTAATATGCGCCCGACAATACCATGCGGCAACAGAGATATCGCCATGGGTATATAGCAAATCGCTGAGTTTTTCAAGAGCATAATCAAAATCAGAAACATCTGCATTTGCAGCTTCTGTCTTGGAGTACGTAAAATTACATAATGCCATGGCATAATACGTTGCCGAAAACTCATCGGGAAGTGCTTCGTATAGGTTTTTGAGTTCTGCAAGCCAGACATCTTCACTTTCGCCCTTCAAAGTCAGGTTTGTTAGAATTCTCATGTGTGCATTAAAGGCTTTGCCTGAACTTTCCTCATATGTTTGTATCCATTTTTTTAGCGGATTGTAGTATGGCAAAATATCTTCAAGTCTAACCTCATCCCGTGCGGAAAAATTCATTAAAGCAATGATGTATTCCTCCATCGCGTCAAGCGTCTGCGACCTTTCTATGAAATCGCCAGCTTTACCAAGATACTCCATACATATTTTACGGTTCAAAACAAGCATCGGATTTTGAATGCATTTTACAAAGAATATAGCTACAGTTGCCGCAAAATCCTCACCTGCATCGCGTTTATCGGATACGAACGGCAACAGTGTGTCAATGTGAGCAGTTATTCGAGCCAGTTTGGTTTGTAATTTTTTGCCTGAATCTTCTGCATCGATTTTTGCGTGTTCCGTTATAATGAGGTTATTCATTGCTTCGCAATAAGTGCTGAAAATAGCACAGTTATCTTCGTACTGCTCAGCAATGAGCCGGATTTCCTTAATACGTTCATTGCCCTCTTCAATTCCGGCTTCGGTAAGTCTGTTGTAAATGCTTGTTACATAGCGCAAAGCCAAATACTCGTCCTTTTTACCTTTGCTCATAAGTGCGGCAAGGGATTCAATTGCATCCTGCGTTCGGTTCGGCACACCAACGTAGGTTATCTCAAGAAGAAGCCCAGCGATTATTTCGTTGGTATCGACACCTGTAGCAAAGTTGTCTTCCGACAAGAACAAATCTTTGAAATTTTCGAACATATCCTTAAAGTAGACACTATACGAATAGTCATATACGCACATTTGCAAGAAGAATGCGAATGAATCGGCATCAGCATTCCAGAAAAGTTTTACCAGTTGCCTACGTCTTGTTGGTGATGATGTGTTTTTCAGTATTTTTAACACAAAAAACTCGCCCAATAAGTCAGGCTCGAAAGCAATCATCTGTTCTTCGTATACATCGTATTCATTTACATAAGGAAGCATCTGTGAAAGTTTCTCTCGCCCCAGTTCGTTCAAAAGGTTGGATTCAGCTTCCAAGCCTGCAATTGTTTCACCTACCAACCACGGAGTACACGCCGTTGAGTACATAAGGAGTTTTTGAACGGCTTTAAATAAATCATTGTCGCCGCTGCAAAGGTTTTTTTCCCAGTGGGTTTCATATCTTTCAATTATTTTCCTTAAAATTTCATCTATATCCCATTTGTAGTAATCCAAGTGTCTAATGGATGAGTCAACCATAAACAAGACAATAAGTGGGCGGATAGTACGCACTTTTGCCGAAAGCCCACCGCGTCGATTTAGAATTTCACTTATTTTTCCCCATTCTTCTTCAAAGAGCGTTTCATTACCTTTATATTTTTGCATGATTCCGATACCTTCTTCATTGCGATAATCCAGCGCAATCAATCTCAAGGCATTTTCCGGCAATTCGGCAATATCCAAGAAACTGTTTTTGTACAAGGGTATTTCTTCATCACAAGATTTCGCCAAGCGCAGAAACCAGTCGGGGTATACCTCATCACCAGTTCCTCGGAGAGTAATGCCTTGACGCTCAATCAGAATAATTCGGAATTTTTGCGACAAAGAATCAGTGCGTGTACGTGATACGTGAGCGATAAACGCTCCAAGTTTCTCAGAATATCGTCCAGCGTAGTCTACTACAAGGCAGAGGGGGCGGTCATAGATATAATTTCCGTAAGCGTGCTAGTGTATCTAATAAACCAAAACGCCAACAAACCGCCTGTTTGTCCTTATATTAAGGCATTTCGCCAAAGTTTGCAAGTCAAAATTTCGACAGCAAAATTTTTCACAGGGTACAGTAATCAAGTAATTAAAATTCAAGCGTGGTTTTGGTAGGTTATACGACCTTGATATTTTTGCAATTTCTCAAAATTGGGCTATTTTTATATAGTTACGGTATATTTACATAAACGTAATTGCATTATAAACTTATTAACGTAATCGCCAAATTACCAACCAAGGGCAAAGGGTTGTAAAAATTGAGAAATACTGTAACATGATGTTAAGCCTTTTCGTGGCTGGCAGGTGCAACGCATTTGCCCAAATGTATTTCTCAATACATCTGCCACCAACGAAAGGGCTTTTTTACTGCTTAAAAAAGAGTAAGAAAGCAAAAAAAATCTCCCTGCACTTTTTTACGGAGAACAGGGAGAAATGGTTTATGGTATTAAACCAAGGATTGACATAGATTATAACACAAATAGTGTAATAATCATACGAGCAAACTTGACGCTTTTTCGCGCAGTCCTTGGTCTGAAACATACCCCGCTAAACTCGGCGGGATATAAAAAAAGACGCGAAACCCAGTCAAGTGGGGTAACTGTACGCTGTGGTCAGACCAAAAATGGCTTGATTTGTATAGGTATCTTATAGCGTGGACGTACATGGAGTGATAAACACTCTGGCGACCGACAGCCCTAACGTCCCTACCGTGGCTTCCTTGTGAGGCGCAACAGCCGCGGGTGAGATAACTGTCATGGTACGGTAGACACCGAGAGAAAACGGAAGAATGTCACGCCGACAATAGTTGTATTTTTGCTCAACCCCTTTAGGGGTTCCTATGTCTGAATCATCCCAAAAATGAAATTAAAAAAACATTGATATATCGGGATAAATTAACCCTTTGAACATTTTTAGTCTATTCCACAATTTTTAACATACAAGATGAAGTTAAGATTTACTCAAAATAAAAAAACAAAGAGCGAAGCAATCGGCGGCGAAGCCGCCACTTTTCGATAGAAAAGTGAAAAACTAAACGGAGCGGAAGCTCCGCGACCGACTACAAATTATAGTGAGAATAGGTATCAAGCGCGTTACTTATCATAGTCTGATAACGATTTCCCGTTGCTTTGGCGGCTTTCTTGAATTTATCAATCGTTCCTGCGGTAAGATAAATACTAACCTGTTTTTTCTTTCGTTCGGCTGAAAATGCGGCTATGCCCTCTGGTGTTAATTCAAAATTTGGAATAACTACGCTACGATTAAAACTTTCAATTATTTCCGCTGGTGCGTCTGTGTATTCAACTGTTTTGTTTGTCATATTTCGCCTTTCCTTGTCGCCAATATCCCGCGCTAATTATGCGAATATTGCGACTTCTTACTGTAAAAACAACCATTACAACCTTGTTATCAACTTTTCCTAAGCAATAAAAACGTGGTTCATTGTCTGAGTGTTTATCATCTTCCGTTATAGTCTTATTTATGTCGCAAAAGGCTTTTTGTGCTTCCTCAAATGAGATACCGTGCTTTTTTTGGTTAAGGAGATTTTTGTATTCGTCCCATTCGTACATATGTACGCATTGTATATATATTTTTTTATTTTTCAATCCCCAAATGACAATAGCGGGTAAGCCTGTACAATTATTTGCGGGCTTTTTTTAATTACGCGAAAGGGTGAAAAGATATGAAAATTTACGGATATATCCGAGTAAGCAGTACCGACCAAAACGAAAACCGCCAAATTGACGCAATGAGGGCTATGAACATTCCAAAAAAACAGTTGTTCATAGAGAAAGTATCGGGCAAGGATTTTGACAGAAAAATGTACAAGCGGCTTGTTAAACGACTCAAAAAAAAGGCCTAACGAGACATGCACCTGAAGAAATGTCTGCGTCCTTGTGTCCTATCGCATCTACAATCATGCCACAGAGTTTTTCAATTGCTGAGACCATATTATCCCTCCTTTCGTATAAACTGTAATTATCGTAGACGAAAACAAAAGATATGTAATTGAACGGAACTTGCACAATTGTTGCACGGGAGTTGTAAGTTTATTTCACGGGGCTGGAGATTAAATGAAACGTCTTTGTTACGGCACGTTTGCAACAGTATTGAAGCTGTGTGCTTCAAGCGGTGTTACCCAAATTATGATTCACGATGCGTTGTTGTCATCAGTGGATGAAATAGGCATAGCGCGGGACTGCACACAGGCATCGCGTTGGTTTTGGTGTAAAAATAATCTTTCAAAAGGATTAATTTACGCTATGCGCGCCGTTCCCCCCGAAACGTTGAAAACTCACTTTACAGAAAAAGTTATTCCCTTGCTTGACCCAAATAAAAAAGCGGCATTCGCCGCATTAAAAGCAAAAGCCGGTAATCGAAACATAACAGGTTATTGGCTTTTGTGCATTGTATGGTAAAATCAAGTTATGAAAACAGAGCGAAAATACAGATACG
>Ga0131853_10007441_pt1 | contig 19824 bp, 6 predicted proteins | sample TergutLab28metaG_FD_92764 | JGI IMG/M metagenome (GOLD analysis project Ga0131853, IMG submission 92764) | Labiotermes labralis P1 segment gut microbial communities from Petit-Saut dam, French Guiana - Lab288 P1 (version 2) (version 2) | ecosystem: Host-associated > Arthropoda: Insects >... | reverse complement strand
TGGTGGTGGTGGTAATATGTGTCACACATCCAAAAATAATCTGATGGCCTCATCATTAGCATGATTGTCATGCAGTATGCAATGGCATTGAGGAAAGTGTTGTTCATGAGTACTGTATCGTTACTCTCTCTGCATTTATTACTGTGATCTTAGAGGAGCCTGTTAAAAAGTTAAATGATATAACATAAGCTCTGCAATATTGAAGTTAATTTCCTTAATAACAATCCACATTTCTGTTCTAAGTCATTAAACTGTCTGGATTATGTTGATAAAATATCTGTTTACCTTTACGCAGATAAAGTTTCCTACTATGAATTCTGGGGAATATTAATTAAAGTGTTACAGAATGTATTCCACAAAACACAACAAAAAGTTTTGTATAAAGTTCTAATTCTGTATTGCATTTTCCTCATGAAAACAGAGGTAGATTTTTTTAATCTGCACATACATTCTCAAACAATGTTTTCAACTGACACAAAGGACATGGGTTTGCCGATGATGTCTGCCCACCCTCTCACACCTTCAAGGACAATGAATTATTTGCTCTTGCACAGGAAGCAGGGAAGTATGGTCTAAAAATATATCCATATAATATCAAAATTATGAGATTCAACAATAAAAGGAAACAAAATTTAACACTCAATGGCAGAACCAGTGACAAAGTAGAAACATTTTTGAACCTTGGATCTGTAGTAACAAAAGAGGGAAGAACTGAATAGGTTGTAAAAATCACATCAGTATGGTACACTCATCATTCATTCAAATATTTCCAATACGGATATCTAAGCAATAATCCTTAAGGACAAAGTTATGCCTACCAGAAAGAAATGTGAAAGCAATACTACTGTATGGGTGCACAACTTGGAAAAGAACAAATAATGCTGAAAACCATCTAAAAGTGTATATTAATACGTGCCTGAGGAAAATATTAAATATAAAATGGCCAAACACAATAACAGCCTAACTATGGAATACCACTAGACAACTATCAACAGTTGAACAAATAATTAAAAAAATAAAAAGGGGGGGGGGGAAGGAAGCAGAAATGGATTGGCCATACTTTTAAGGAACTGCAGGAATCAACAGACAGGACTGCTATGGACTGGAAACCCCTCAAGGTAAAAGGAGAAGAGATCAACTAAGATATACTGGAGGAAGTAGCCTTTCATGGGACAACATGGTCAGGAGTCAGGCGGTTGGCAGGGCATCATGCAAACTGGAGATGCTTTGTGGAGGCTATATGTTTCAGCTAGGAATGACGGGATGATGATGATGATGAAAACATACAAAATGAACTTCTGTACATCATTACAAAGCACATTCAAACATTACAGGAAATAACTGTAAATGCCTGCGCAAGACTGTTTATCATGATTACTATGACAAACTATGCATTCTCAATAATACAGTGCCATTCCTGTACACACGTAATTACTTGTATGGCAGCATTCTTGATGCAGTTACAGTAATGCTTTCTGCATGACCTTGAAACTAACAATGCATATGATGGCACCATCAACACACGTACCCATGGATTATGAACAGAAAAAGGGATGTGAAGGATACAGTTCAAAACGAGGGTTTCCTTTTTGACAGCTACAAAATTATAAACTGATAAAAAAAAACTGTGCAGATTTCTTCCTCTTTCATATTCCAAGACAGTATTTAAATAAGTTTCTGTCACTGATAACTACGCATGTGAATAAATTAATATATGAACTGAACAGGTCTTAATTTAAGAAAAGAATATAACCTACACACTGTACAGATCAGAGGAAGCATGAATAAATACAAATTTTCACATTTCTAGCACCCACGCTGCATAAAAAATTTCTCATGTGTATTATGGTCACATTTAGGTTGTAATCTATGCTTTATTTAATGACAATTCAACAGCTCATATTATAAAGTGATAAACTGTGGGATGATTAGTGAATCATAAATTAGAAAGAACAAATAACAGCCGTGACTTAATTTGATGTATGATCCTGACATTTGCCTGGACAAAATCTAGAAAACCACTACAGCCCTCAGTCACGATAGCAGGTATCTAGGCCAAGCTTTGAACCCAGGACCGTATGAACATGAAGCAAGAATACTAACCATTCAACCACTACAGCTGAAATTTTAGTTATAATTATGGTATTTATCACAGCACAGTGTAAACGAAGGAAGAGAGCAAGGTATCCCCACATCAGGTTGCAGAGTGTGAAAAATAATATAAAACAAACTAGTAGCAAAATATATAATAGCAGGACTGGGAGATGGATGTAAGCTTGGTTGACAAATATCTGCAACAGTTTTATGAATCTTAAATAAATGTAAGAAGAGTTGTAAACATAAACTTAATAATCTGCAAATGAAAAAAATTTTGAGACACACACACAGCAGCAGCAGCAGCAGCAGCAAAAGCAATAGTAGTGGCAGTAGTAGTATGAAATAAAATCATACGTACTGAAATAAACTGATAACATGGTAACGGTATGTGAAATATGTCTTGATACTTACTAAAGAATAAATTTTAAACTAATAATGAATCACTACATGCCATTGAAAAATACTCAACCAGAAAACTGGGGAGATAGTAATACTGTTTCATTTACCAATGGTAAGAGCCTTAACTTCGGTCACACAATAACAAATTTGATTATCAAAAAATACATATGATAATGGTGTTTGCTGTGAAATGTTCAACCATTCAAAGTTTTCAATCATTCCCTACTGCAAATGTACTGTCATAATGTCAGTAAAACTGCATGCCCAGTGCACCCAGTAAAAGGTAAAGCAAACACATTTCAGGCCTGGACAGGCCCAGAGGGTTCCAGGAGACTGAGGCTCCCAAATTTCAAGACAATTGGAACATGAAGGTGGTAATGTTGTCAGCCCTATGCTCCGGTTGCCTGTACCCCCTAGCAAATACTCCTGGCACTCATTTCTGTTAGAGGCTGAGTCTACCCCAGGGCCATTGCGCGGCCGGAAGGATTATGTCAATGAAAAATTCTAGTGACACCATCGGGAATCAAACCCGTGACCTTCCAGCTTGTAGCACAGTGCCTCAACCAAATGCGTCACTGCACTGCAGTCAGTACTGAACTCAATTTCACAGTGTTGCACACTGTTCTGCTTCCCAGATTTGATTATTAACATGACTATAAATGCAGACTGAAATTTCATTTGTAAAAAATACTCATCACAGAAAACTATCAACTTCATTTAAAAAGAAACTTGAACATTCAACACTTTTTGAAAATTCAGTGCCTCTGATTTCATGCCTCAACTGACTTTTGTAAACATGTCATCTCAGCCACTGCTACATCACTTTGGATCATGGTCACAGGTTTACCCAGCTGCAAACTGTGATGAGCAATATATTTATTTGGGATACAGTACACATGGTACTCTTTGCTTTCAACACCCTCTGTTGAAGTCCATGGTCTTCCTGGTGACACCTGCTTTAAAACATTTGCTGTTTTCTGTAATTCAGTAAACAACAAACCAAACCTGGAGGTCCTCTTCTATACATATATAAAAAATGTGGTGCATAGTAACAAGATACCTGAAACTTACAAGCCATATGACACACTGGGCTGTCTCTTGAATGGATGCCAGTGTACTGATTACATTCAGGAAATATATGAATGCCAGTAAGTCATGCACATATGAACAGCAGGCAAACAGCAACAAATCTGAGAGTTGCTGAACATTTCACAACAAACCCCATGAAAATATGTCTCCCAAATAAATAGGATATTTACATTTTCAAGTGGTGAGTCCTTTTCTGATGACTCTGTGTAAATGCCAAAACTGAACAGTAAGAATTTCTATCCTCATAATAAATATCATACGCTCCTGTAAAATTTATTTTCTCATTAAGCATAGGTGAAAACCAATCACAATAACAATATGCAACTGGATGGGGTGCGTGGTCTGTGACAGCAGCAGCAGCCGTCTGCCTTTCAACAAATTCAGGTTGGATCCCTGAGTACAAAGCCAAAGCCACAAGTGTTTAGAATTTTTCAAACAATTTGTCCCCTCCTGCTAGACTGAAAACCTTGACAGCAAAGCAACAATGCTCTCACTGCTCACGACAGAAATTTTGCACATGACTGCAAAGTGACAAATAAGGGTTTCATAAGAAGGCTGTCCCCCATAATGTAATTGGCTGAACTGGCTGTTATATTTCCCAGCCAAAGTCAACTTTTAAAAGCAATGGAATTGAATATAATGTACTTGCCACATAGGTTTGCTCATGTACAGATGCTGTACCTGCTGTATAATTTTACACTAATTTTTATAACTCTCAAGTTCATTACAGTACAACAAAAAAGCTGTTCAAGGGCACAGTCACAAGAAGAAAGGACACAGGATTTCCACAGCATAACTGGTTCCACAGAAACTCAATTCCTCACAATATCTGAAGTTACACAAAGAGTATGTGACCAAGATGACTATCAGGGGATACTATTCATAAGAATGATACATACAGGTAAAGATTTCCCTGTCCATGCCATGAAGACACATAGGGGGAGCAGAGGTACAGCTCTACTCGTTCTTAACCTCGGCAACAGATGAAGGTGAGCAGATAATGCCCTGGCCACTTTAGACCGGGAAAGAACCCCAGCCTCAGAGCTTGTCTGGACACTTTGGAGAAGGGAAAAAATCTTGCCCCTACCAGAATCTGAAACCAGACCGTATGACCCATAGCCTACCTAGTCACTATACTGACTACGCTACTCCAGTTCCAGTACATACATTATAAATAAACATACATTTTTACAATTACTGGCTGGTAGGAAAGTAACTTCGTTCATTAATCTTTTTGACTGGGTATAATATTATTTAACAGCATACACACAGTCTTGCATTGTTTGAGGATCAAAACCCAGTGGAGGCAATTTTTTCCTCAACCATCTATATCAGCACAGGGGCCCACCCAGCCTCCTGTACAAAACATGCCAGATCTCTTTCCTGGGGGTAAAGCAACCAGGGCATGGCATGGACCAAACACCCCATCTAGCGTGAGGTTATAGGAAGAGTACAGCTATACCTGTATTTCCCCTCTCAGCCTTCATGGCCTGTTCTAAGGTGAACTTTACTTCACCATATGTAGTCCACTACCAAACTGAAGTCCACCTTCACAGCAACACACTGTAAAGAGTATCACTGGACTGCATCAGGTAATTAAGGTAGGCCTAATGTACTAGACATCCACATTTTTTCTGAAGCAAAAATTCACTAATTTTGAATGTTATTATATTAACAAAATTCTGACACATATAAAATCTGGCCCTGGTATAGAAACAAAACATAGGATTTTAACAAAAACTTTATACCCATCATGCAACTGACCAAGCTAGTACGAACACATCAGTCCTATCTACATCATTTCATCAAGTACCAATTCCTGGTACTTCGGACCTGCAAGGTTGGCATTAATATTATCAGGATGGTTGGCGTTTTCTCATTGTTTTTCATCATGAGGCCTTGAACACCCAGGGAACGCTATAGGACCACCAACCTCACACTTGTACAGCTCATCAATTGTTGATGGCTGCCCCTGCTGCTGGGGTTGACCCCCAGGATTTGTTGGAGTATTTGTACCAACATTATTATTGACAGCATTTGCTGCAGAATTCTGATTAGCAGATGCTGCATTATTTGGGGTGTTAGGGCCAGTTCTACCATATTTCTCATGTATGCTACGGTGCCTTTTAAGAGCAAAACGGTCAGAGAATCCGACATCACAGATGTCACAACGATGGGGTTTTTCTCCTGTGTGGACTTTGGCGTGATTCTTGAGATGCGTAGCCTGGTTAAATGCTGAACCGCAAACATCACACCTGTATGGTTTCTCACCTGTATGTATCCGCCTGTGGTTCCAAAGTGTCGAATGTCTTGCAAATGTCTTATCGCAGACTTCGCACTGGTAGGGTCGCTCACCTGAGTGGATCCGTTCATGGTTTTTAAGGTGCGGACTCTGCGAGAATTGCATCGCACAGACAGAGCATTTATACGGTTTTTCACCTGTATGGACCCTTGAATGGTTCTTTAAATACGCTGCCTTTGCAAATGCCAATCCACAGGTACCGCATTTGAATGGTTTATCACCCGAGTGGAGGCGTTTGTGACTCCATAAGCTACTATACCTAGAGAATGTCCCATCGCACACATTACAATGGAAAGGTTTATCAATACCAGCAGTGTTATTCCTAGAACCACCAATGAATATGATTCCAGACCCATTACATTTATGACATTTTGTAACACTAGCAACTCCACGGCGTTTAACTGGATGGTGACCTGGTTTAATGCCTCCCCCTGCCGTACCTCCTGCCATGCTACCACCTGTATTTGCCTCAGTGCCACTAGCCCCACCACCTCCAGTGAAACTCGCTGCAGTGGCTCCTGCATTCCCAGCATTTGCCGCTGCAGCATTCATCTCCTGACAACTCTCACACTTCACAAACTTCCCACTACCTTTCTTGCCTTTCCCAGCATCATTATGATGCTGACAGTTCAGTTCCACACCACATGAATCACAACATTTCTGATGGCTATGGGTCTGTTGGGACTGGCTGTTCTTACCATGCATGTTATTCTTGTGGCTCTTAAGCTCACCAGCAAGGCTGAAGCATGCTCCACACATATCACATGTGTACTGACGCTCATTTGTAGATGCTGCCTGATTGTTTTGTGTTGCTGCTGTTGTTACGTTGCTGGTATTATGAATCCTCTTGTGATGATTCAGGAGTGACAGATGGCCAAATACAAGACCACAAACGTCACATTTAAATGTTGCTGTTGATGCTGCGGCCGCCAAGGACATCTGATTCACAAGAGCATAGTTGTAGCCAAATGGCTGAGCTACATCAAATCTATAACATCCCTTATCATCACCAGTAATCCCACCAACAGGAACACCTGCTGTGGAGTTTTGTTGATGGACTTTCTGCAGCATGTTGACATTATAGCAGAATGGGAAGTCAGATGCTGTGGCATTATTTGTGGCCTTTTCTTGTTCCTTACTCTTATCCGTAGCATACATCTGTTGATTGGCTGACTGCTGTTGCTGCTGCTGCTGCTGTTGTTGCTGCTGCTGCTGCTGCTGTTGCTGCTGCTGCATTGTTGATGGATCAAACATGCTGGGTTCCGTCTTGCAGTTGATCTGCGCTGTGGAGGTTGCGTTAGCAGACTCAAGACAGCTTGTGTTATAGCGAGATGATGGATGTTCAGTTTGAGTGAACCTGCAGGAATGAAAAAATTGGTGGGGGAAAAGGTAGACAATTCCCCCCACGACAATTATTGTTTTTCAACCTGAATAAGGGCTATGGGTACTGATGGTACATACAAGTACATGTGAAGTAAAATTGAACACAGGATCCCTTCAGTTGATAAACCTAGGGACAAACATCAAGCTCAATAATAAAAGAAAAACACCCATGTATATTTTTCTACAAGTAGTTCTACCACACCACACACACAATACTGTCAATCATGAGGCTTATAGCTTTACTTTAAGATGTTTCTTCATTCTCCCACCTTTTATGTGTTGCTTGTAATACACACTGGGCTTTATTAACAGCAATACACAGCCAATTCATATTCTGCATCCACTGGCATATTACAGATTATGTACATTTGAACCACACTCACATATAATATTATATATAAAGAAAGTACTGCCTTTCTTTGTTGTGATATTAATTCACGTATAAACTTTTACCTATTCAATTTCATGCTCTAGGTAATTCAATACTTGAATTTAAAGAAAATAACAATGTTCACTCATGTTCATAATGAAAGGCTACGAAGTTTTCTTCATTCTTTACATGAAAACTTTTCAATTTCGTATCATTAATTATACTTTTTTTTGAACTTAATCCATTCTTTGACATACAGAGTGTGCAAGGGTCAGTACAAAAATGAGAGTATCAGAATACCTCCTATGAATGCTAGGCAAATATAAGTCATTTTTTTTATTGTAATGTGCCATTATTACACAACATATAAAACAGTTGTAATTTTACAACCGGTTAAGCTTGGCTACATGTTTCAGCTGTTACCCGGCCATCATCAGGCCAACAAAGAAATATTGTTAATCAAGGTACATTCATTAGCTAATGAATGCTAATGAAAGTACCTTAATTAACAATATTTCTTTGTTAGCCTGATGATGGCCGGGTAATGGCCGAAACATGTAGCCGAGCTTAACCAGTTGTAAATTTACAACTGTTTTGTATGTTGTGTAACGACAGCACATTACAATAAATTAGTTATACGTACACAACAGGATGCCATCATTCAAAAAATATAAGTCAGCAAAATCATGCCCCATCAACTGAACATCATATTTTCATATGGTTATAAATGACCACAGACATGTGGATTCTATATCAGAGTGAAATCTCAATCTGATAGGTCTTCTTCAAAATATATTCTGTGGAGATAAACTCTTACTATGATACGAGTAAGGGCTGAATTGTGGATTAACAGATGCACAATCTGTCGACCAGTGATGATAATGTACTCTAATAACCAAAGAAATCCCATAATGGATCTATTATGAACCTAACAAACAGTATGTAATGGAAGCACAGAGATTTAATGCAACATGTATGTGGCAACCTAGCATAATTTCACACAGGTTAGTATTACTGGAAGCCAGTTTAGATGACATGGGGTATGAGCAATGCTGTTTCTTCCAGACAGTCAAAATTTATGTTACTAGAGGATAATACGGCTGTTATGTGTGCAGAACACAGGCAAATCTACAAATAAGATTCTCATTATGTGTCAACACAACTAGCAGTTGTGTTCACAAATTACTGTATCTCTTTTATTAGCTAGAAACACAATGGGATATATCACTTGCAAATTGTGTACTCTGTGAAGGAGTACAAAACTATACCATGGCATTCATTATATTCATTATTTTCAAATGTGATTTCATGTATGCAAACAGGTAAAGTACGGCCTTCCCTGTGCCAATCTGCATGAAGCTCATGAATTTTCAATAGTATTATGTGCAGGTCTCATAGGGAATTTCACCTAAATTGGTCAATGAATATGGTACAGTACAGGTAAGATTTATTTATATGCTCCCATAAAGAGAGACTGACACTGGGGAAATTTTTTGCATGAAAACTTTTTGTAAAGAACTCCTACACTGATACCATGAAAATGTGACAAATGATTTTGTCACTAACACTAGATCACAGGCAGATGGAGTCTACAAGTAATGCGCTCTTTTTATACCATGTAACAAATGCGTAAAATAGGCAACAGTTGCAACTGAACTATATTTTTTGGACATACACCCAGACACTAAATTATATGAAACTCCTGTACCAATTTAGAGATGTTATAATCCTACTGTACTGAGAGTGCAAAGGGTCAGCCGCTGAAGGGTTCTGCTAAGAGTGTCACTGGCTGATCTACCAGCCATCTTCATCACATGCTGTTACTTTCCATTTTAACTGTAAGGTGTAATTTCTAATCACTGTAGCAAATGCAGTGAAACTTTCAATGTCATTAAGACTAAATTTACTATGATTTTGTTCCTCCAGTTCTCTGGGAAGTATCATTCAATGTATCTAGTAACCATGCTTCACTCAGTGTGGTGCTGTGTTGGATACTTAAATTTTGTGTTTGTGTGTGTTTTATTTTCTTCCTGTACAATGGACCATGGTCTTTAAAAGCTCAGCAAACAGCTGAAGCTTCAGAGCAGTGACAAGCAAACTACACCCTACAAGACTTTTCCAACACTTTTAATTTACACTCCCCCATCAGAATGAAGGGCAATTTTTTAGTGATTTGGTGACCTTCACATGCATACTTAAATTACATACACAATATTTACGTTTTAATGGGATTCATGTTTACTGAATCGGCAAACATTATATGTTGGGCAATTCACAATGGCAGAAGTGACAAAACAATGGAGTGGTAAGCTCCACTATCCGCTTTTACTCTGAGTTTTAACCCTTTGGCACCAGAATTCGCCCATACTGATGTGCAGAAGACAGGAATTTACTAGCAAATGCCCCCTGCATAAGGGGCAGCATATGAGCACATACATTAATATGACATTTGGCATCTTGAGCATCACATTGCGCATTAAATACATACATAACATTTGGCAGCAAAGGGTGAAGTATGGTCTAATAAACAATTGGTGCCAGTGTATGAAATAATTTTATAGAAATTTGGTGCATTTTTTAAAAAATATCAATGACAAAGGAACAGGGCAACTTCTCAATTACAGTCTTTCAAACTGAAAAAATAACATAAGTCCTAAATTAAATTATAATTACTTGCTATCTTAATTTTTACTAATAATTAGTTAAGGCCACCAGAACTTCACTGCTCATGAGGAACATGAGGCTTCCTCACGAGATGATCTTTCAGAAATAATCCGGACCATTACCGGACTTATGCACTCACCATGGACAAGTATGCAGTTTTTTCATTGTTCCTGGATCAGAATACTTGGTGTGATGTGTTGGAATACAGTCATCTGCAGCTCCTCACTGAGGATTATGGATTTTTCTACAATTATCTCTTACTGTCTGAAGACAGAGTGCACAACCTTCTATGCCTGTCTTACACTGTCTCTGAATGGGTCACCTTCTAATGGTTCACAACAGCCCTTGAACCCAAGGCGGTGTTCTGACACCTTGTACTGGGACATCATTCACCATATACCATACAGTGCCAGAAGCATTTCCATTTTTTATATTTTACCAGTTGGCAATAAAATTTTAAGTTAGCCCACTATATGTGGTGATGCATTTCCATTTTGAAAAATTCTATGAACAGAACTATCCTCTCAGGCCTATCATGTCTACAAGAGTACGGGACTTGTAATGAGCCATGGTTGTATTTGTGATGAAGAGTAGAGCACAGTCATGGGTAGATTTATCTGGACTGTGGCAGAAACTAATATACGTACGCAACACATTTCCTGCCTTGCTCTGCTGTCAATAAAAGAACACTCACACACTACCAGAAGACCTGCTGCTCCTGTTATCACCTATTAAATTCACAGTCAGAGTTCAGACTGATCATGATTTGGTCAATAAGACAGCAACAACTCTGTTTCCCAGCACTGCTATTCATGGGATTCCACATATTGAATGAAACCATCCCAGTCCTCTTGTGTTACAGCCTGTATTGCACCATTTTTCATTTCTAGTAAGATCTGCAGTGATAGGTTTGCTGTGTCATTCTTTTCCTGGCATTTTTTTCCTCTTTCTTTTTTTTTTTAATCCATACAAGTGTGATATAAATAATCCTGTACCTTTTCTCCTTGGGCTAGAATGGAAGAATGAGATTGTGGAGATCATTTTTATGCATGACCTCAATGCAGTCAATCTCACCACTGTTTAACAGGACAGTCTGATTTTGGTGGGTAAGCTCTTCAAAGTTTGTCAATCTGAATGTAGTGACACAGTGCATTACCTACAACAATGCCCACATTAGGCAGAAGGTTTGGAATCAAATTACTGACTACTCATTTTTAGTGCATTTGCAAAATTACAAAAAGCGACTACTTGCTTTATCATGTCTGTCATCCATCTGTCCACAAGGAACAACTTGGCTCCCACCTGACAGATTCTCATTAAATTTAATATTTCAGTATTTTTCAAAAATTTCACACAAAACTAGTAGAGAAAATCAAAACACACAATTTATGTTCAGTAACTTTTTTCCAAAAATTGGGCTGTTTACAAGATAATGCAGAAAAATATGGCACAGCCAAACAGGCCACAGACACATGCTCAGAATAGGTAATACTTATTGTTTTTTAACAGCAACAATGTTTACACAAATGTGCCTTCATGTTATGTTTATACATACAATGCCCACCTTGTTCAAAACTGTCACTGTTTATTATGCCATGGGTGTGGAAATGCTAGGTGCCAGGCTGTGCAGGCAACTGGATTTTTTATGACAGCACCTAATATTTGTAGGTGCACAGTATTTAACTTGCTGCATGTTGTCCTCCTGCCTCCAGAAATTTTGAGGTGGTTCCTACATTTTTTGAAAATTCATGAACCCTTGCATTAGGCCATGACAATCCCCTGTCGCACCATCAGCCTTATATATCAGATATGTACCAAGATTTATGCTCACTGATGTGTATTAAAATCTGTTCTTGCACTGCCAATGTAATCACTTTAGCACCTATCTGAATGCTAGGTTGCCACCTACATTTCTGTACATTCCTCTTCCCAATATCATTTCACTTCCATACAACATTTTGATCTCCATTCAACATCACCTGCCCCCTCGAACAACATCTTATATTTGACTGACACTTCTACCACCCAAATCCCATACTTCTCATAGCTGTACTGAAAGAGTTCCTTCTCCACGGAAAATTTATTTTTCCTTACTGGCAAACAATGATTTTGTACAGCTAGTACTATTCTCTCTTCCATGTATGAATCTTGTGTTTGTTTCTCACAACAAACTTGTCACACCCAACCACATCTATGTTGCAAGAAGGTGTTCTTTTCTTACCCAGTGAGTTTAGTCAGTTATCTGTAACTGTTTTTCATTCTTCTCTTGCATTCTTTTCTAAAATCTTTCTCAGCTGTACCCCATCTCAACATACATGGCCACTCTCTTGTTGATTTTCTTCACTGTGCTAACAGATGTCCATGCCTTCACTTCTCACAGAATTTCTACATGTTATTCATTATGCCCCTACTCTCTCTACAAACTGGTGTGTTTCCATGGTGGCTGGCCACATTATCACTAACAGACAACTACACATGTAAAAATCTGTATCAATAAATATAATGTACATTTGTGCTGAACTGGAAACAATACAAGCCTCATCTCAACTTAGTCAACTTTTTCTGATTTACCAGCAGATACCATTCTACCTCATCACTGAATGACTCGCCCACTTGCCTGCCTACCCTCTCCCCCATAAGACATGCTAGCCCCTAAAATTTGATGACAGATGCCAAAGCATGATAGTACTCTAACAAGAAATGAACAAATCTGAAGTGTGTATGAGACATGCATCAGCAGTACACAGACGTCTTCATGCCACAATGCCTCTGTACTTTCTTCTGTCACCGAACTTGTTTAAGCTACCATGTATATGAGACCAAGGCACTGACAAAGAGTGTTAGGTTCTTGACTCATACCTAACAATGAAATGCAAAGGATTAATAACAAAGTAGAAATGAAGTGAATCTTGTTGGTCATTTCAACAACACATTAATTAAAATAATCCCAATCTGCTGATAGAGAAACTACATTGCAAAATTTACTTTTGCGTGCAAACTGTGTTTTCATTACAAATTTCTCATAAATAGAACCATCAAACCATCAATATAAAAATGACATTCCTGGATAGACGCAGCCAAATTACCTATGGGCTTCTAAAATGACAAACTGCTAACAACTGTTTTGAATACTACCATATTTATTTGAATTCCACACATCCTTAAAAAAAAAAAAATTTCTGAAAGACAAACCCTGAAGAAATTCTCATCATAAAATGCTATCTGACATCAACAACTGAGTACATTCAAACCCAACATTACATATCTTAACATCTACATTTCAGCTGTCTTCTAAAATATAGAACATGCATGAGCATACAGTTTCTAATGTCTATGAACAAACAGTTGTAAACAAAACAAAGATTTGGGAAATATAAAAAGATTCAACACTTACCATTATTCCGTATCACTGTAGTGATTCCACGCTTCATTAACAGTCACAAGTTGACACATTTCCAGTCAAGTTTCCCCCATACAAAACAGTAACGAAGTATCACAGATTATACAACATTCAACTCTACCCAAAAGATGCTGTACACTTTCATTACAAGAAAAACACTGTTTCATTACAACACCAGTAATTAAATTGCTGTGCACTGATACAATGATTCTAACAAAGACTGAAGGCATGTAGAAATGGCCGTATATTTTGCAGTGGCATACCCAGGAATTTTGTTCAGGGGGGGTTCAACAAATTCAGTTGAGGACAGAGGACAGAGAGAATGGGGATCTGGGGTCGGTAGCCTCCTAGTCAGGGGTTCTGGAGGCAGCTGTAATTTGGTACAAGAAATTTCATTTCATATAGTAAAATTTTCTTAATTTTTGGTACTTTAAGGCTATTTATGATGACAACCGATTTATTTGTCATTGCTAATGTAAAACAATTGCAAACCTAGGTAGTTTTAGAATTTTACTACCTTTTTTCCAAACATTTTGGGGTGACGGCACCCTAAATTCAGCAATTTTTAACAGTTTTCACAACTGAGTTGAGTTTGGCACGATTTTGGAGGGCCTTTGGAATTTCGGGGGGTGGGGTTACCCCCCCCCCCCAAGTACGCCACTGATATTTTCGGAAAATTTCGTTCTCTAATCCTCATTTGGAATACTTCCTGCAACTGTGGATTACAAGTACTGCTCTACCATCCATGCTGCTGATCCAAAAGATATTAAGATGCAAAGCACCACCAGCCTCTCTTCTTTGTTTTATATCATGGGTGCACAAAGTTTCCAAAAATGTATGAGTCACATCAAAACTCTAAGTGCCAAATGGATAGCATGCAGTAAGCTGTGTACTGAGAACCCAAAAATATTGGGTGCCACTGTACAAAATTTAATCACCCAGGACTTCTGTACCTTGCATCACATTACAAGCAGCATACAACTACAGGCAAAAATGGTGGTGGTGTTCTCCTTCTCTCAGATTATTTTGATTATTCAACATCTTGATCTTTTCTCAGCTGTAAGGTTCTCACAGTGATGCTGCTGAAGATTCAAGTCTTCTGGGATTTTACACCATATAAACTGGTAAACTCTGCTTGGATTGCTTGATGTTGAAGTTGAAAGCATTACAATCCTTCAGTGTAATGGTAACTGCTTACCAATCAACAAGGTGTAGCATCCCAAAAGACTCAAATCTTCATTATGATCTTATTGTTGAATTTATTTCTCAGTACAGAGGTGGCAGGGAGTACCATGTGATTCCAGGTACATGTTTAGACGAACCTTTGTAACTGAACCTGATTTAATTACTGAATGGTTTAAATAGCCTGCTATGGTTTATAACTATACACTGCGCTCTCTATGGCCGAAGGATGTGTGGCATTCAAAATAAATACAGCACTTAAAAATTTCATCCTGCACTCATTATCCACAAACCTGTACAAAATAATTTAACATTAGTGCAAACATATTTCTCTGTTCCCCACTAATACTCAGAACGTGCCCACTGCTGCACAAACTGGGTTACCTGTTGGTCGGCTCTGTTTGTGTGAACATGGAGCATTTCCCAACGACAGACGATGGTATTTTCAGTAATCCTCTTTGTTGTTGCTGCTGCTGTGCAACATCCTCAAAACTTTGTCCATGCTGCTGCTGTTGCTGCTGTTGCCCAAGCTGGTCCTCCCGTGCCTTCACAACATTGTGAGGGTCACCAGCTCCTCTGTTGTTTGGTGCCGTACCTGGGCCTGCTGCCGTGTTGTTATTTGGATTGGTAGCAGTGGTGGCAAGCCACGTTGTTGAATCCAGCTGGGCCATAGGTGTGCGCAGGGACACCTGGCGGTAATCGAACCTAAGAAACGAAAATGGAGAAAATGTAGAAACTCTGTTTCCTAATGTTTCCTACTCCTGACAAGTACGAGTAGTCCAGTAACTCAAATGTGTACATTACATTACAGGTTCCTGTGTCAGTATCACAGCTTTAGTGACACGTGAATATCGACTAAGATACAATGTCCCACAGAAGGCGAAATTCCTACAAAGATACACACACTCAATGTGTCCACTGTTCAGAAACAGTCAACAATCTGCACGTTGATTTTAATATATTCTGAAGCCAGCACTCATTTATAACACCATTGCTCCTACATGTTTGAGCATCATTTATGCCATCCACCCAGGGAGCTTTATGCCAAAATGTTGAAACTTACTGAAATATAATAGATTATAAATGAAATGCATATTACGTTACAGCATTCATGCAGCTAGTGTCAACATACAGGTTTTTTAATTTGTGAATAAGATTGTATAGACATTTAAAAAATGTTCCAATGTCACAATCAGTATAAGAATTACATTGTAAGAAGTAACTGGTCAGTTACCTCTTACATGGAACTCACAATACATCATACAGAAACAAGATCCATGAAGGACTGAAAACAAAATCAGACGTTTCAATGCAAAAGAAAAAAGTACAGCAAATCAAGAGACAAATTTTTAAACATTATTAATTAAAAAACATAAAAAGAATACTACTTAAAGTTTTTATGTATTTTTTTTTAAATGTCCATACCACCTGAACCACAAATTAAGAAACCTATATGTTGACACTAGCTGCATGAATGCTGTAATGTAATATGAATTACAGGCAGGTCTTATTCTACACCAGGATTGCGTTCTTGAAAAATGCTGGGCAAATCAAACACAAAATTCCCACTTAAAACAATGTACTTCAGGGTGGTTCGGGGACTGACAACCTTATTCCATACAGTGTATGACTGTAACACTAGTGAACATATGGACCAGTATAGTATGTATTTACTGTATATAGAGTACATATACATTTCTATACAATATGTTTATTTATTTATTTCTAATACAATAAAAATGTAGAGACTCACATCCACAGTTTTCGGTATGGTTCACTCTGACAGGACTGTGGTAGCCTTTGCTACACAAACAGTTCCTGACTAAGCACTTTCTGTGATTCTATCAACATTATCACAAATTGTACATACACTACTATGAACAAGTCTAATATTATGGCATATGTTAACAATTCATCCACCGTTTTTCAAGTCAGCTTATTATGTCTAGTTTCTCTTTAATACCATTTGTCTTTCACCATTTTTTCATTTGACTTATACTAGGTGATGTAGATTGATGTTTCTTACTCTTGTTCGTAAGAAAAGCCAATGATGTTTAAGAGAAAACTACATGACCCACATGTTTATATCTCCAACATAATCAATCCTTTATATCTCCAACATAATCAATCCACACACATTTCTGACGGCATGTCAGTGACATCACTTTATGGTAGCCCCCTACAGAATGTAAGTGTGATCATGGAATGACTATGCCAAATCATGTTAAACTGAAAATTATCATTTAAATTCAAAATGTGGTGTAAATTTTCAAGGTACCTTAAGGCAAAATGACACAAAAAATCCCTAAATACGACCTGCCTGTACTTTTGTGATCTATAATCTTTTAGTAAGTGTTAAAAAATACATTTTTATGTGTAAAAATGCATTCCTTGGTGTTATAACTGAATAACTTAGCCAGCATGCATGGAATAAGTGTCAAAATCTGAAGCAAGCAGCTCAAACGAGGAGCAAAATCAAAGATGACACCAAGTCTAGGCATGCATCTGAAGCTTCAGAATTAATGATGGTAATGACATGTGCAACACTTTTTGAACAGCATTACAGATGGCTGTCAGTGTAAAGTAACGAATGTACTGGACACTATACAACAGGGGTTCCTATCCTCCTTAATGCTTCCATCCTGTCAGCACTGCTGTAATTTTTGTGACTCTAAATTTGGACTGCACTATCATACAAAAAAGTCTGCTAGGATTAAATAATTATTTTCAACCATTGCCTGCTTTGAGCAGGCAAAAACTGTCCACATAATTCCAATCCTTCTCCAAGAATACAGCAGCTATCAATGGTCTTCCTCCAACTGAACCACTATGTGAAGTACAGACAGAATTTAAAGGACTGTATCACAATGATATATTACATCAAAAACAGTTACAGGGTTAATTTGAAGTGCAAGACACCAAGACAAAGGATCAAGGGTTGCAAATGTGGTCAGCTAAAATGGAATCATGACTGTAAACCTTCATCTGGGATTTAAAAAAAAAAATTGCTTCTGACAGCAGGAAGGAGACAGTATGTGACACTGAAATTCCCCTCTATGCAGTCAACTTACCAAGAAATGGTATTAGTGATAGCATATTTCTATCTGTTTGTACCACGGAAAGTATCGTTGATAGCACACTGCAGTGGGTTACAATTCTTCTGTTGCAGAGGAAATGGAGATGGAAAGTCATTTGCAACAGATGGAAAAAGTAAAATACTCTACTGATAAATCCATACTGAAGTCTTCATTTCAATCTCAACTACAAAACTAGACCACAAGGTAGTGTGGTAATGCCATCATACTGTTTCACTCCCACCAGGATTTAATCCCCAAACCATCCAGCCCGTATCAAGTCACTACACCAACTGTGCTAATCCAGCCCACACATTTGAACTGAAGAGGGAGAAAGTTAGCTCCAGAAAACGGCATTAGGACCTTTATGATTTGTATTCCATGATAAATAATGTGAAAGCAATTAATTCAAGGGCAATGAGATTGCTGGGGCATGTGGTACATGTGGGAGAGTTAAGAAATGTGTATGGTTGTTCCTGGGAAGACATGAAGGAGACAAACTGCTAAAAATACACACTAAAATAAAATGGATCTTAAACAAAATGGCTGGATTCAACTGGCTCAGAACAGGGGCCCACAGCAGGTCTTTTGAAGAGTGATAAGCCTTCATGCTCATAAAATATGGGCAATTTCTTGACTGGGAAATTATTACTCAAGGGCTGCTCCGTGGGGTTATTTTACTCAGTCAGTTACCAAATTAAGTGAACTGAATAAATTTTTTCTACACAAATGTCAGTACATTCTACACAAATTAAATAAGTTTCATTCACAACCACTTATTTATTTTACCAGCTTCTTAAACAAGGAACTTTTATACCACTCAGTTCTGTGCATTTCTGCTGGTTAAATTTCAGTAAAGTCTCGTTTACTCATTTACTAGGAATTATCAAAATTTTGAGGTACCTGAATTTGACTCTATAAAAAGGATTTTTTTTTAAATCCAACCTTGGTGCTGACTGCTACATTAAATGCTAACAAACCAGTCATACATTAACATACAGGAAGAAAAAAAGGGGGAGAAACAGAGACCAAAACCAAACACAAAGATTCTTCTCATTAAACCCAAACATTCTGAAACACAAAGTATGATCATTTTTCTCTTATGGCATTCAGTATTTGTACCATGAGTCTATAGAAGTAACTCCAGAAGCAGTACTTCCTTAGAAACCAACAGGTTCTCAGACAGTCAAAAAATTCCCCACATGTTCACAAGGCCATCAGTGGCCTCTATAAGCCACATGAATCCAGGCAACACACTCCCACTGTTTCTTTAACCCTTTTGTTCCAGAATTAAACTCCCAGTGCCATATGAAAAACCACATTTAAATTACGGGATTTGATTTTCTCATGCAATTTCTCACAAAAGAAAAAAAGCACAAGGAAAGGAAACAACCCAAAAGGTCTGTACATGAATGACCATAATTGGTTTTTGCATATACTGTGTCATTTGGGAATTGAACCCAGCACCCTGTGACATAGTGTATGTATTGTTCAGCATCAGAGGCTTAATATCCCTTTTAATGTATCCTTCCATCCATGCCTGCACCTTCCAAAATGGCCTGCAAAGGAAATTGAACCATATTAACCCTTTCTGCTCTGCCGTCACAAATGCCCCAACATTTCAAATGTGGTCGACTAGTATGTATGCAGCCCCCAGCCAGCAACTGTACCACTTATAGCTCACATGTTGTGGTCATTAACTGGTTTTTTTTTTTTTTGGGGGGGGGGGGGGTTTTTTAATTTTTTTGCCATTTTTTTGGTAACCAGAAAATCCACAAAGTTTTTATATTTTTTTTTTTCTTGGCAAAAATATTTTTTTCCCTTCCCAAAATGCAATAAGGGAAATTCAAGTTCTAAAAAAATA
>Ga0131853_10007440_pt1 | contig 19824 bp, 14 predicted proteins | sample TergutLab28metaG_FD_92764 | JGI IMG/M metagenome (GOLD analysis project Ga0131853, IMG submission 92764) | Labiotermes labralis P1 segment gut microbial communities from Petit-Saut dam, French Guiana - Lab288 P1 (version 2) (version 2) | ecosystem: Host-associated > Arthropoda: Insects >... | reverse complement strand
CATGGAGCGGTGTAGGGATCGGGGAGGGGACTACATTGAAGGGGATAACATTTTGATTGTCTGATTTTTTTTCAATAAAGGGTTAGAGCATGAATCCGGTTTCTTTATTGCCACACCTCGTATTGCATCTAAATTAAAGTCCAGCCATCAACCCCATTGTACTAATGGATTTAAAATCACTGATTTCCAGCCAGTAAAGTTTTGTGGACTGCTAGAGAAGTAGAAATACGCGTAAATCTGAAAGTGTGTCACACCCAGTGGGATTTAGCCAGCTCAAGAGCAGGAGGTATTAATAAAATTTCCTTGCAGGCAGTTTTTACATCTCTCTGCATGATGTCAAAATGTGACCACTTATAGAAACCATATTAAGACGGACATGGTTGAAATGAAAAACCTTATCATGGCAGACATGGATGAAGTGTTGTGTTCTGTGTGCATTATTGTACCCCTGGCCCAGGAAAGTCTAGTCTTCATTTTTATCATAATGTTTACCATATGAAATCAGAACACGGATGTGTATACTTGACAGTGTGCAGTGTACATGACTGTGCTGCCTGCATCATGGTGTATGTGTATATCACGCATTTTATCCTGTGATTGATACTTGTACATAACTATGTGGCGATAACAGGGCTGGCCACCTTCAACCCACAGGAGGGCCACATACTGTCATGCATTGCTTTACAACAGGGATGCATTCTGAGAAATGCATCGTCAGGCAAATTCTTCATTGTGCGAACATCATAGAGTTTACTTTCACAAACCTAGATAGTATAGCCTTACTGCACACATAGTCTATATGGTATAGCCAATTGCTGCTAGGCTACAAACATGTACACCATGCTACTATACTGAATACTATAGGCAATTGTAACACAGTGGTAAGTATTATAATATTATATTGTAATATTATAAACTTACGGGACCACTGTTGTATATGTGGCCCATCATTGACTGAAACATCGTTATGTGGCACATGACTGTAATTCTTTAAGGACTTGCCTGAGAGCTTCATGTGTGTGTAATACATGTATCGAAAATTGGTGGGATTGAAGTAATCAAGTACGTTATTTACAAATAACACATGCTAAAAATACAGTTGAATGAGAAAGTAATCAGCTGCACTAAACTTGGTAAGACAAAAAGAGTGATTGGTTTCCTTTGTGCACTTTTAAACATGATGAGTTAGAGTTTGTAGAAATTTTCTCTGCTAATAAAGTGTCCATATTAACCTACTACACTGTGTTTGTTAAATTGTATTCCTGAAACTACTGAGGTGACTGAGGGCCTGCCAGTACTTTTCTTGAGGGCCCCCAGGCCATCCATGTGTTGGCCAGACCTGGTGTATAAGATGAGTAATTAGGTACTCTTTGAAACATACGATGTTTAATTTCTTTGGGATTTTGCTACAATTGGAGTTCATTAACGTATTGACATTCATAAGCATGCTTGTACACATTTATGCTACGCACTGTAGTCATTGGAAGTGTACGTTTGTGCAGTAAAATGCAGTTTCTTGAAATGTTTTCTTCTGCCTTGTGGGAGTGATAGTTGTGACACTGTGATATTGCATGGTTTAATATAGGCGTCTTCAAACTCGTAGCATCTGTGGAACCCTTGTGATTGAACAGAATTTTTGGTACTTTTGGAGTTAAAAAATGAAATAAAAGTTAAAAAGTGCTTTAAAAATTTTATCTGAGGAAATAGGGTGTTTAAATGCATTTTTGGAGAACAGATTTTTATTATGTGTTATTCACACTCAGCATAAATACAGTGCTGATTGTGCACAAAGCTGAGGAGGAAAAGAAATAATGCAGTTCAGAATAATCAAAATTATGTGTGATCAGTTTTATTATAAAGGAAGTGTGCTTCCAGAAACCTGGGCTTCTGTGGAACACAGTTTGAATACACCTGGTTTAGTAAATTGTGTAGGCAGCAGGTGACCTCTGTAGAGGTGTGTGTTTTTAATAATTCACAGTTTCATTTATAATTTAAAAAATATAAATTATAATTATGTTCAATTTCAAGCAGCAGTTTATTAGGGCAGTCTGCCTGAAGTAGAGAAGGATGTCAAAGGATTCATATGGTGAAAGTCAGTAAACCTCTACCCATTGTAAAATTTGCTCTTGACAGTGGGTGAGAACACAGTGACGCAGTGCAGAATTCTTTAATTTGCTTAATATGAAGGCATTTAGAAAGTTATGGGCTGGTCAGGAAAAAAAAAGCAAGTGTTGTAAAAAAAATTTCTTACAGCCAAAATGTAACTTGTACGTTACATTATTTTTCTACATATTCACCACCAGAATTGAGGCACTTAATGCGTAGTGGGGCATCAGCTTTTGTGTCCCGTTCTATGAAGGCTTCTGCTTGTATGTCGAGCCAGCTTTCCACCATTGATTTCAGCACCTCATCATGTAGGAAAGTTTTGAGTTGGAGAAGCAAGTGAAAGTCACTAGGGGTCATGTCAGGACTAAATGGCGGATGGTAGAACAATTCTTACTTGCATTGCCTGAGCAACTGGACTGTATGGACAGCAGTGAGGGGTCACGTGGTGACATGCAACAACATGACACCCAAAGTCAGTAGGCCATGCCGTCTGTCTTGAATCCCTCTCCTTAATTGTTTCAATAACACAGTAAACTTTTGATATGATGGTTGCTCCTGGATTCATGAATACCACCAGCAAAGCACCTTTTCTGTCCCAAAAAACTGTAGCCATTAGCTTCCTGCCATGAGAAGCTTGTTTCAATTTCTTTGGTTTTGGCGAGCCTGTATGCTTGCACACCATGATTGTTTTTCGTTGCAAAGTGGCTGTAAGAATTCCTGGTCTTGTCACCAGTCACAATGTGATCTAGGAATTTCTCTCTCTGCTTGTTGTACCACTGAAGGATTGCTAAGGCTGATGTGCTGCTTTTTTTGTTCATCTGTTAGCATTTTGGGCACCCATCTTGCACAGACTTAAAGGCAATGGAGCCTCTCTGCCACAGTTTCATAGAGAAATGTATGTGAAATTTGTGGAAAATACGCCGATAACTCGGAAGTTGTGAACCACTGATTTTCATGAATTTTGTTGTTGACTTTTGCAACAAGGTCATCATTCATGATGGATGGTTAACCAGTGCGATCCTCTTTGTGCGTTTGTTCGGCCATCTTTGAATTGCCTAACCCACTGCCGCACAGTACCTTCTCTCATTACAGTTGGTCCCTAAACACCACACAATTGCCAATGAATTTTGGCTGCAGTAAGATTTTTGCATTCAAAAACCACATGACTAAATGGATTTGACAACTGGCGGAATTTTCAATTAAGCTGTTCATATCAAATTGATGTAATACAAAGACACATAACAACAGAAGGTTGAAACTGTGATGTCTGGCTGGTTTCATAATGAACTACTTAAACCCATTTTGCATGCGTACATCCAATCATGACTCCCATGGCTGCTGTGCATGTTCGGCTCGTACTTTCTCAATGCACCTCGAAGTAATCTTGAAATTCTGGATTGAGGTCTCTCATTTGAGAGTTCGCAGTATTTTAAGTTTCAGGCTTGTGACCTGTGGTTCATTTGTTCTTAGCAAGTGGTGTGGCTAAAATAATTTTTATGTGATTGTACCATAATTGGACCCAAACACAGTCAGTGAGTTATACTCCTTTGTAGTTGAGTAGTTCTGGGTTCAGTCTTGGCTTGGATACCAGCTATCCTGACAAGAATTTTGTGGCATCTCTTAGTCCCAGTAGGCATCTCTGAACACACCACAACCTCCTCCTTCCATAACCTACCATGTTGTTCTTCTGTTTTTCATTCACTGCTGTACATTATGAGCTGCAGGCAGCATTGTTATGTTAATACTGTGTAGTTGAAACTGGTTTGTGAATTTTTTGCAGCGTATCAGCACAGCAAGTGGCGATGGCAAGCACTACTGCTACCCACATTTCACATGTGCGGTGGACACGGAGAACATCCGGCGTGTGTTCAATGACTGCCGTGACATCATCCAGCGCATGCATCTGCGCCAGTATGAGCTCTTGTGATGTCATGGCAGTAGCACAATGGTCGCCATCACCATCGCCGCTGCCGCCGCCGCCGCCGCCGCCACCACCACCACCACCACCACCACCACCACCACCACATCCACCACATCCACTGCCGCTGCCACCACCACCACTAACACCAACACCACCACCGCCACCACCACCACCACCACCATTACCACCACCACCACCACCACCACCACCACCACCACCATACAACAACTGCGGCAGGTAATTTACATTAAATGTAGCTTAGGCCATATTCCTGTTTCAAGCTGTTTGTCAGTAGATGCTATCACTTGCTTCCTGTTACCATTGATGTATTCTCTTCAGCACCTGTTCTCAAAAACTTAATGCATGTTCTTCCTCTAATATGAGAGACTGTGTATTTCATTTGTAAAAGACAGCATGTAAAATTGTAATTGTGTGTAATTTACTCTGTATGTTTTCAGATAGCTTGAAAGGCAAAACATTTGAACTGAACACTAGCAAAGTAATTGTATTTCTTTGGAGTTTGTCCAAGGGTTTAATTGTAATAGAGCACTTGATTTTGGAAGCTGCCTCTGATTGTGTCTCAAGGTAAAGGGAAGCACCTGATCTACAGACCCCAGTGGCTGAGAATAGCTCTTTCTAAGGGGTCTACCAGTTTAAGTGCTTTTTTTTACCTGTGTATAGAAGCAGAACAGGCTTCCAAAACATAGTACTGTATCAAAATTAAGACAATATGAAATCCAAAGAAAGAAAATTACGTCACTGAGTCGTATACCATCGTCAGAGCCCCATAGAGTTAAATATTAGCAACTGTTTACTTCTCTCTCGACTCTTTTACTAGAATTTTCTCACACGATTGTCCCCATCAAATATGAGTTCACACATTTGTGACTGGATGTTATGCTTATGTTTCTCACCCATCAAGGACTGGATGCATAAGCAAGTTCATTATGAATGTACCTATAAACATACATAATCTTTTCTTAGTGAAAACTATGAACAAACTTTCCCTAATAAAATTATTTCTTTCTTACTGTCTTACGTTAATTAAGTTTCTCACTCTGTGTTGCCAGCTGATGGCTAAAATTATATAGCAGAATAATTTTAAAAAAATATTTTCACAACTAAAGGCACAAATAAGCAGATAACTGAACTAAATGGATAACTGAACCTTACCTACTGTAACAGAGATGATGACTGACGCTCTAATCAAAGCAGGAAGGCCTGGCATGTCATGTGCACGCACGTGTTACATCATACGATAGTATTCCTCTGCATTTGTTGTAGCATCTGTGTTTGTTGCAGCATTCTGATCTTATTGATAAAAACTGTTTGTTGTAGCATTCGTTCATTGTAGCATACCTGACTGTCCTGTGGTAACATGGCAGAACATGAAATGTTAGAACAAATTTAAGCCTAGTGTCAAATAGAGTGTAAATTTAGTATACATATTTTTCACATGCCATTTTCACAATTTTGTATACATGATTTGCCTTTGATGTTCATATGTTTCTGATACAAATTGTGCATAGGACAATGATATGGTTCTTTTTTGTTCCTTTAAGTGTAGTATCACTGTTATGTGTTGTCTATGAAATATGTTGAATTTCTTTATTTCAGTGATACACTGTGCTTTGTTCTTATTGTGTTACCAATATTTTTACTCTTTTGAGAATTTATTTTGTGCATGTCATGGAAGTGTTTAATTTTTTTTCATTAAATGCAGAACATGAGCATTCTTGTAATGTAAAATCAAATTTTCTTGTATGTGTGATTTCTCACACGGAATCTTGATGTGATATTACATGTCTCATGTAGTAACATACAGTCAAACAGTAACATGCTGGGACCTGATCTATAAGAACATGTAGATAATAAAATAAGAAGGCATGTTATTTTCATTCAGAGTCCTGTCCTTTGACTGCAACACAATTTTTGTGCCTTTATAAAATTTGCACAAAGCAGTCATTGATAAAGGCATGTAAAGGAACTGTATTTAATTCAGCAGTTACATTCTTCTTGATGTCTGTGGTGTCCTGAAATCATCATTGTTTGAGGGCAGTTTTCACTCTAGGGGAAAGAAGAAGTTGGCTGGTGCAAGATCAGGTGAATTAGATGGTTTTTACCAGAAAGGACTTCAGTCTTATGATGGAATGAGCAGGTGGATTATTGTGAATGAGCAGCCTCCTCCCCCCCCCCCACTTTTTTTTTTGTTTGTTTGTTTGTTTGTTGGGAAAATGTAGCTTTGTTTGCAAATCCTGCTTCAGTAATAACTTTTCCAGCACCTCTAGGTATGATTCACTGTTCACTGTGTTTCCTTCAGGTGCAAATTCTCTGTGGTTCATGCCTTGTGTACAAAAAAATGGGCGGCCGTTTAAATTCCAGGTCTTTTGCAGAATACAGTGGGTGCTTAATTGTGGCACCAAAGGGTTAGTTGGGTGTAAGGTAATACCAAAACATATGGAGTCCGAAACCTACTGGTTTGCACATGTGCACTGTTGCAGAACTGAAATGTGTGATGGTGAAAGTTAGTAATACTGTGGAATACAGGACAAAAATTGTGGTGTAGCCAAGGAACCTACTTTTCATTTTAGGTAAATTAGAAAAGAACTCATTATACTTGTGCATAATTAAGCACCATGCAGTGAATATACTGGGAGAGGGGAGGTATGTCTTCATTACACTCTTAATATTTGTATTAGATGTAGGTGAGTGGTTTTATGCTGTTCATGGGAAAAGAGCCCCTTATTGCCCATTGGAAACGAGACTGGACGGTCCCAGGGCCAGACTGAAGGCTGCAGAGAAAGTAAAGTCTTTGTCCCTGCATGTACTGAAACCTAATATCTTTCATACGAAACCTGCAGTCTTGTCATGACACTCACTAAGCAGTTGTGGCTGTATTATTTTTCATTGTACAAAACTTTTTTGTGTTTGTCTCAAGATTGTATTTAATAAGTATAGAGTGCATATCTTGCACATAGGTGTATGTTGCACATAGATGTGTCTGCTGTCTGAACCATGTTGTACCAAAATATGTTTCTGTTGCAGGTTAGCATTGCAGCCACCACCAACATAACTACTGTTACCATTATCACCAGTCATTACTGTAATAACTGTTATAATCATCACCATGTCACCACTGTTATTGCCACAGTGGCTACCACCGAGGGAGTGGGGAGGGTTAATGATCGTACAGAGAATTGTCATGGATGTGTTATCACTACAGTTTTATTCATGGTAATAGTTTAGTCAAATGTTTCCTTAATTAAATACACGAAGCTGTAAATGGGGCTTTGAGATGCCATCCATAGATGGGAAACTTCTGCGAATTGAGTTTACGCAGATCCCTAATGGCGGTTGGTTTCAAAGCAGGGGGAAAAAAAAGGAACGGAAGAATTTTGGCAAGAGTTCTCTGCAGGATCTTGCTGGTGTTTATAATCTCTGAAGTGGATGAGGTGCGTTGCACATCATATGCTTCTCTGCTGGATCTGACTGTGGAAACGTGTGCGTGTGGAGGTACGTAGGTGTACTCTGCACAGTTCTGTTGTTTTATAAGTTTATTTTAAGAATTGTTTTCCATTTATATTTATATTGTTTGATACGTGAATGTCACTTAGTGAGCCCCAATTAACATTATTCATCATGTCACTAGTTTTGATGTCTCCAGCAGTAAATATTTGTGTCGTGTAGAGTGTGGTGCTTATACGATATACCACTTGGCTGGCTTTTACTGTTTTGATTTGGGCATGTTTTGAGAAGAAAACATATTACACAGTGTTCTGCAACCTCTTTTTTTCCTTAAGATGTCTTCAGATGTCTCTGCCCATCAGACTTGTAATATAACAGAGAGTCAGTCATCAGTGTCTGTTGCTGATACCAGATGAACATTGCTGAGTTAACAGGATTTGCTCTTTGTAAGAAGTTATGTGAACTGGTGTAATGCTTGAATTGAGCTTATTGAACTGATGCCATTAAATATTGGGTGATCTGAACATCACTTTAGATTTAACTAAATTGTGTATGTTTTTTACTCTATTAGTCTAACTGAAAAAGGCAATATTTATTTTAGAGCATAAGTAGGTTTTAATTCAAAATTGTTCTGTCTTGCAGCTATATCACTAGAGCATTGTGTTTGTGTCTCATTGAGCTGTTGTATTTACATGAGACTGGGTTGTAATGGTTCTGTTCACCATATAGTTTGGTTTTAATCTAGTCCCCAAAGGTGGTTTAATAATGTTGTCAAATTTGTACTAACTGAAGCTGTACTTTTGTGTTCTAATACTGGCTCATTTACTGTTTCATAATATCTATGATTGGCACAAAATGAACAGCATTTTTTAAAGTCAGTGAACACAGACTTCAGTCTGATTTGTTCATTGTTGTATCTTCCACTCTGTGGCTTTGTTCTTTTTGTAAATATCTTCATGTTCCTGCAAAAACGCATCAGCCATATTTCATACCACAAGAGTGGTTGTGCAACTACTTCTGTGGTTCCTTCTTTGGGTAGAGTTTTGTCATCCACAGCATTTAACCTGTATTTGCTGGTGTTCATTTCCAGAGTTTTAGCCTAATCATTAGGATTTGAATTGAAACTAACAATTAATGAGTGGTTCTTCCATCAAACGCACACATTTATTCAGCATTAGTAACATGTCTGTTCAGTACCCAGCGTGTTTTGATTTATCATTGAATCACTGGATGGTTTCCCAAACCTTAGAAGATCTAGTACACCAGTAACACATGCATGCTTCATATTAATTGTAATTTACAATAGTTCATGCTAAGGTAAGTTATAGAGCTCTACCTAATTTAGCTGTGACTTAAAATTTAAAATCAAAATTATGGCCTTTGGTGGTGCAACCATGGGTTTGTGTGTTGTCTTCATGGTTTATGAAAAGCAGTATAATTGTAATATATTATCATGGTGTCATCTGTATAGGAATCAGAAGTGAGTGCAGAAAATGGTGCTAGACTTTGTTGCAATGTGTTTGATGTGGTGTCGGTATATCTGGAAATCAGATGTTACTATGATGGGTTTTTCACTAAGCATTGTTGATATTCTTATAATATGATGGGTGTGTGCTGTGCTGTGTCTGATGGTGTGAATTGCTGATCAAATTGGTGTAGCATGGTGACTGGTTTAAACTGTGTGCTTTTGTTGGAAAAAGTACCTATTAATTGATAAAAGCACCCAGTAAACATGAACGCAGTTAAAATAAAAAATAATTGTCTCTGGTTTTTATGTCAGAATGTGTAACATGTTGGTTTAGGACCAGGACAGATGTAACTGCATAAAATTGTGTTTTGCAGTGTGATGAATTGAAAGTTTGCACTGATGAAAGTGAAGCTTGCTAGTAACTTGTGTGACTTTATGTTTAAATATTCACTTTTACTGTTATTTATCTGTACTTTACAGATGAATTCTAATTTTGAAAACCACATCTTAATTAATAAAGAAAACCTACAAATTTTGTGCGTAGATACATTTGATTGTTATGGACACTGTGTCATTCTGACATACCTGCAAGAGGTGGTGTCCGTATATTTTATCAGCTGTATTATGGAATTTTCTTCTTTTCTCAAAATTAGTTTTATTCATTCAAGAACATAATATGAGGATAATACCAGTAATCACCTTATGCCTGATATTTTAACAATAATAAAGCTACATGAATAATTGGAATGGAAAGCAGTGGTCATAATTGTGGATGTTCTTTGTGGTTCAGTATTCTTATGGACCCAGTTGGCTTCTTGAAATTTTGTATTAAATGGAGTTTGTGTTGCACTTGGAAAAATCTGTTTCTCTGACGTTTCTAGCTGGAAATTGCAAATTTATAGTCAGTTGTGTTATTTCCATGACTATTATCTTTCCTTTTATTCCTCTTCCACTTGTCTGTTACTGCTACCTTGCACTTTTCTCCCTAGTCCCCAGAGTTTCACACACACAACCCCAACAACTTTTATGTCAACAGACCATCTCGTTTCTTTAGATAACCCCACCCCAACTGATTTTCTTCAAAACCTGCTTGTTTTATGTCTTCAGGATGTTATTAATTGTAGTGCCTTCCTTTTTAATTTCTCTATTTTATCTTAGTATGACACTGAATTTCTTAGCCATTAGAATCTGTGATGGAAATGTGATTTTCTTGAGGTATAAAATAACCAAGAAATACAGGTAAAATCCTTTTCACGTTACTTTTACCTATCCACCAGTTTCATGCAGTAGCATTTGCTTATGTGGACGTATTAAATGTTTCTGTGATCCTGTCATTGCTTCATATCTGATTCTACACTGCCTGGCTAAGAAGGCTCCAGTACACTTTGTATATACTGGCATTTGTACAGTATGTTGTGCTATGTTAGTGGTGCAAATTAATATTTCACAAGTTGAGAGTGAACTGTGATATTGTGTAATAACAATTTTGCTTAACCCATCTGTTTTTATGGGAAGTGGTCATGTTTGTTTATTGTTACAGTTACAGAGCAAAGAATTTTAAAGATGATGATATTCTGAATTTGGACAGGACCCAGGAAAAATTGGAATTGTTTGCATAATTTGCATAATCAGCCAAGATATAGCAGAAAAGTTGTTAATAAAGTAAAGCAACACAAAATGTAACTCACAGGTTATATACTTCTTAGATCTCTGTTTATTTTCTCATTCATCCATTGTCACAATAATAATTATCCCACAATCCACAGCAATCACTGCAGCTTACAAACTTTGTTTTCAGTGCCCACATGAAGCAGAAGGTTTCTTTATTACATGGAAGGAAAGTGGTGGTATCTTGCTTGGTACAGTTGGTTCCAAAATATAGACATCTTGTTTTTTACAATTGGCGCCAAGATGTAGAATCGGATCATTGTTCGTATAGTTGGTGCCTAGATACAAAAACTCAGATCTTTGTTTGTACAGTTGGCACCAATGTATACACTCAGACCTTTTTTTCATATTGGTGGTGCCAGGATACAAAATCAGATCTTACTGGCTACATTGAGTACTAACATACGAACTCAGTGGAGGTGCAGGAGAGGGAGGTTTCTCATATCCCTGCTGCAGTTACTTACCCTGTGTTCTTGGAATCATAAAGACATTAATTTCTGTGTAGCATTGGCCTTTATTTACATTGTGTAAGTGCAGGCACCTAAATTAATTATGGCAAGTAATAAGAGTTGGCTTTGTTTGATCTTAACATTAGCTCATTTTGTTGACACTGGTACTGTTAATTACCCTGAAATGCTAAAATGTGTAGTTTGATCACTCTGACCTTAAGCCAATCAGCAGTTAATTATTGAAGGTCTGTTCAGAGAATATAACCCTTCTCTAAATATTGAAATTAAATTAGAAAATAATTTCATAGAAAATGTGGTAACTGTTGATAAAATTTCCTATTCATTGTTTAACAAGCAGATGCATACTCCTGGTCTGAGAGACTGTAATGTTTGCACAGTGAGTCATGGAACAAATGTAGTTTTATGAGTATAATCTGTGATGATAACACTGATGATATGTTAGGAAACTCATTGTGTACACTGCAGCAACATTGTATTATTAATGCATTTTAAAGAATAATTGCAAATATCATTTGTTATAATGTCTATCATGTAATTATATTGTAAAAGAAAGATAATGCATCATAATGGCAGTTGTGTAAGGAGTTTAATGGTATTCATGATTGGATTTACAAGTTTTGAATTTTTCTTGCTGCTGTAGTAGTATGGAATTTCTCTGCAGTGCTAACAGACATTTGCTTGAAGTAAAGGAAGCTCTCTGGGACCGAAACTCAACTGATATTCTTTTTATATTGAAGTATTCCATTCCATGCATTCTCATATTATGAAACACACTTTTAATTACACCAACCAAATGCACATTATTGCTTAATTGTATATATTCACTGTGCATCTTCCACATGTCTCGGTTTTACAGCATCATCAGCGAGAACTGTGTGTCCTTTATTTTAAACCACATGATGTTACGCAGGTGTTGTCTATGGTTTCTGCAATGGTTGCGTCGGAAATACTAGTATAAAAAGTACAGCTTGCATTTGCGGAAGGCAGTAATTTATACAGTGGTTCATCATAGGTGTTGCACTACTGTGTTTTATGTTAAAAACCTTAAAATCTATGAAAAAAAAATCTTATATATATTACAGCCACGCAGTGACTTATGTAAGTGTTGCGTTCCACGGAACTTTATGCAAGTTGAATTTTACGTAAGTTGGAATTTCCCTAAATTCAGTGTACTTCAGTTTTTTTTTTGGTCTCGTGCACAAGAAAAATTACAAAAAAGATTAAGAAAATATAATATAATAATGCAAAATATGTTTCCATGATTTTTTTAAGTTAGCACCAGCCAGCAAAAATTTATGTAAAGTCGAATTTATGTACGTTGAATATTATGTTAATGTGGGGAGTTACTGTACATATGTGCATATGGTTGGCTGTGATCAGCTGTTGCTTTCATGGATTATGCAAATTTGTGACAATATATGTTCATCATTCTTTAAATTATGATTGGGTCCATTGGATGTAAAACTCATAAGTAAACCTTGTGTCGTGGCTGGTCAAGTAGTAGCACGTGGTTTTGAGTAAAGAACATAAACCCTTTATCCTTTCCTGTGTTGTGCCTGGTCAAGTAGTAGCATGTGGTTTTAAGTAAAGGACATAAATTTCTCCCTGATGATGGTGTAACACCGAAACATGTAGGAGAAACAGTACATATATGCAGTTAATAAATGTTGTGTATTTGGTACGTGTAATTAAAGTGGTTTTTGATGATATTCTTTATAATTTTCTGTAATATATACTTTTTTGAAGAAGTGGGTAATTAAATGATCTGTTATTTGTATTTTAAAATCATAACTTGTGACAAAAGTCCCACTCAGGCAACCTTCTTTTCATATGTGTATTTACCATGTCAGCATTGATTGAAGGTGCCATATTGTCCTTCCATTTGTACCCTTCTTATAGGCTGTTGCAGTTTTTGTCCACATGACAACTGAAATAATTTCTGTACTTTACTAAATTGTTTTTTAAATGGAATACAGTTTGTATCTTCTGTGTTGTGTCATGTTCAGGTATAAAGTATTCAGTAATCAAAAACAGTGAAGCCAATAAATCCTGCAGCACTGGCCTTCATATGAGGGTGTTCATATTACTTTCACCTGTAGACAGCTTCACATTTTTTAGATCATGATCACTATTTCAGAAGCACAGAATTCTTTCTTTTGCCCATGAATCCAGAGTTATATGAGTGCTTTCTTTCCCTAATCCCTCTAGAACACCTTACTGAGAGTGCTGTATAAGAGCACTAGACATCCAGTTGGATGTTCCTAAATCCTAATTTGCAGATGGTGTTGACACATTTTGGCAGAACGAGGGTGTTTGTTATCATGGAGCAGAGAATCTTGTTTGCTTTCTTCGGTGTTTGGCAGTGTAGCTGGTGAAATTAGGGAGCACAGTTCATTAACCCACCTGGTCTTGTGTAATGGATGAAAATTGGGTGCTCTTCGTCACAAAAGAAAGCATAATTTTGTTTCAGCTGGTGCCTGCTTCATGAAATTCGTCCTCACTGGTGAGCTTGGATGTTTCCGGTCTGTGGATTTCTTCTTAGACTCTTTCATTAAGCAACTTCTGATTTCCTCATTAGTCATAAAATTCTATAAAAAATACCTCTTGTTCCTTCATACAATAACCAGTCATCTTTGTGGTTGTGTAGTAGCATTCTTCATCCTTGTTTTGTGCAGCTCTTTACATGAATGAAGCTTCTGATTAAAAATATGTTCATTGAACTGAGAGTGTATTGTCTTTTCAGGGCAAAATGTTTGTGTTTGTTAGTCATTTGGCTGTTGAGAGACAGGAAGAAGACAGAGAGCCATATGTACAGGGTGTGTAAGTGTAATGACAATTCTGAGGTTTCTGAAGCTGCCACATTTATTCTTTCAACAAACAAGTAATATCTTCATTAATGCTTGTGTCAAGTTGATACATTTTTATGCACTGATGTGCCAGAATATGATTTTGATTGAGCATTGAATTACATCAGTAGAAACTGCAACTGGTTGACATGAGCAGTGGAGCAGTGAATGTTGACTAACTCATGCCCTTTCCTGTTTAGATTTTCAGGTTTTCATGGTAGATGTTGATCAAGTGATGTCTTCTTGGTTTTCACACAGTGCAGGATTGTCGGTGGTCAGTGATATTTCAGAGGAACATGCCTCCATCTTCAGGGATCATTGGGTTTTGCCCACGAATATGCAGAAAAAAAGGTAGAATAACTGCTCTCCAAGAAATGTACAATTTAATCTGAGGCAACACTGCCTTCCCTGTGCTATCATAAATGGGGCTTACTGTTTTTCACTTTCCATTACCATCTTCTAGATCCAGGGAAAGGATCATATATATGTAATGGCACTGTATACTCATTCACATTTGTGACTGTGTGGGACCATGACAAGGGCCATTAAATATCTTGGTTTTTTCACCTTTACTCTTCTGCACTCCTTTTGGCCTAGACAGAGATCTGTCCACACTCTCTTTCCATGTTTTTGAGTGGCCAAGTTCCTTGCAACCTGCTTATAAAATCAGCCCACTCCTTTTCCCAAATTACCAGCATCTGTCCAGTCATAATTTTGTCACTGAAAGTGGGGCAACCCATTCCTCAGAAATTTTGGTTTCACCTTACATCCCTAAGTGGTGTCAAAATCCAAAGACAATTAGGTGATCATCTGTTCCTTCATTGAACCTGTAGGTGTTTGTTCAGTTCATTTATATTATTCGGAGATGGAATTCTGTTATTTATCATTGTTAAGTTATGTATTTATTTTTTAAGCTTTTGGCAGCTTGATGATGTTTCAGACTACATCCATGGTATACTGCACTGTCATTGTAATAAGTCGAGAGAAAGAAATATGATTTGAGGTCAGGAGCCATGAGTTTGTTCAGACTATCATAAAATACAAACTGGAAATTTTAATTTGCTGAGAAGAGACACTACAGTGAGGGCTATGAAGTTAGTAATGGTGAAGACAGTAATAACATCTTTTTTTTTTGTGCTGGCATATTTCTTAAGGAGGTTGTTTTGGCTTTGGAGTCGCCATTCATTGAGTAGACACTGTGTTTTGCTGCTGGCATGTACTTTACTTCCTTTATTACCAAATCTTTCTTTATAACAAAATTTTGTTAGATAAGAAGCTTCTCTTGTTATATTAGGAAGGAGATTTGAAAAACCTTAAACCCCACCCTATGTCTATGCCCAAGGATCACTTTTTTTTAATCACCATACTTGTTTAAAGGGATGAATTATTTTAATTTAGTGATTATTATTATTATTATTTGAACATGCATAATTGGGGAAAATTATGTTTTTGTTTCTGTATAAGATAAATAACTGGTTATTTGGTGGTTATGTAATGTTTCTTCTTGTGTTTTATCTTCAAAAACTAGTTGCTTACAAATTAAGTTCTTAATTTCAAACAGAATATGTGGGTATAAAATTAGTTGTTCAGCAGGAGTGTATGGGGTTGTTACTTCTTGATTTACATTCAGTCACCATGGGCCAGTGTGCATTCATGAAGTTGGCACTACTGCCATGTATTTCATCAGCACTATGAATGGTTCTTGTTCTGGTATGTTGCAGCTACTGTTACTGGGTTTCTGTTGTTACTCATCTCTTATACGAAGTAGTTCACAGCATTTTGGGAATTGGATAATTTCTCCATACACAAGTCAAAGTGTGCAGCGCCAATTTGTGTAGTTACGTTAGAGACTTCGTCACCCCAAGTCAGAACAGATCTTATCAGCATGCCAGTTAATTTCCAGCTTCTGCTTGTGGAGGCTTGGCTTCCATCCCAGGGTGGTCCGTGTGGGATTTGTGGTGGACAAAATAGCACTGAGAGAGGTTATGCTCAGAGTAATTCTGTTTTTCCTTGTGTTCAGCACAGTAATATGCTTTACTCATGATCAGCAGTTATCCTTTAATATGTACAGTAGTGCAGGTTACGTAGTTGTCGCCTACCCAGTACCTCCTGCATGGTACCTTAATGTTGACCATTATGTCTGTATGTAACCTTAGTAGTTGATGAATATTAGAAACTACTACAACAGTAACATAAACACTGCATGTGCAACCATCCATGTTTCATCATATCTGATTATGTGCATACAATGCAGCTTGTGAGGTATATTCTGTGGGTAGAAGTCACATTGATTTAGTGGCATTCAATTTGAGCAGAGTCACTGTTCCATGTTACATTTGAGTGATAGAATGTATGTTGTCCTCAGGGGAGTTTATAGTAACGTGATAATCTGATTGCTTAACCAGAATACGTGATTGGACATGTTGTACAGCATCAAATGACATGCTTGAAGAGTGTTCCAGAAGAAACCTTTTAGTGTGTGCTTTGTCTTGAAGCCAAGTTAACTATCAGATATTCTAGCAACTGATAGTGACAGACTGTCCAAAACAGCAGGGATTCACGAAAATTTACACACAAATTGTTCAACTTTACAATCAGAAAGCCTTGAGTTTCACATACCTGAACCATTGCATATATTCAATCAGAAGAAAAGACTGTTGTATCCTATTAAAGTAAATCTTAACAATGACAAGACATATCTATTGCTGCTATAGATTTGGTGGCTAGTTTCTAACTCAGGGTATAATGGTCTCATGTGACATCAGGCCAGCTGGAGTATCACAGCAGTACAAAACACAAACAGTAAAAATTTACACACCTTTGGCATTGTCAGATCACTGCTTGGATCATAATGGAATCTCAAGAATTAGTCACTTCAAACCATAGAAGATTATTAAAACATGTAAAGGCATAAGTACTGAGAAGTGCTTCTGGAGATACTGTTTTTTATTGAATGTGGTTAGGTCAGGTACACCAGTCTTTGGGTGCATCAGGAAAGGTGTGCCAATTAATGCACTTGTGGTTACTGTACAACATGTGCTACCTTGTAATGTCTAAATTAATTTTTTGTGGTTGGGAAATGGAAATGCAAAACTGTTTTTGCTACACCATTTATGTGGACATGTTTTAAGAGATTTATTCATATATCTTTATGTTTGACATACCTTTGACATCTTATTGTATACAAGTATTAAGGATAATGTTGCAAAGGGAACTGAATTCTTAGGAATTTTAAAGTCTGTCCTTAATGTTTGGCATTTTAAAATGTGAGTAACAAACACTGGTGTGTCAGAAATGATCTACTGTGAGTGTAAGATCTTGCTTGTTAAATTATGAAAAGAACACAGTACACATACATTGTACAAGTAACAGCATTGTTATCGCAGCTGCAGCTTGTGAAATACCATCTGCTACCCAGACTGATACAGAGAGTGGATTAATTCTTAGGCATGAATTTATGTCTCTTGCTTTAAAAATTTGACTGTAGAAACACTGTGCTGCTTGAACATTCACATGTTTTGGGTGGAGCTGGCAGCCTCTTGTCGTCAGTGGTAGTCCAAGAAGACTACCCTGAAGATCGAAGCAGCAGTTTCCTCAAATATGTCAGTACTATTTACCATTTGACACTGTGCCATTTTCCAGGATGGTAAATTTTCATAGATGCCTTTTTGAGAATGTCAGATTTTGCATTGCAGAACATGCCCCAGTTTTACTGGAGTACTAATTCAAATATGTTGTCCCAAGACATAAAATGTTTCATTTCTATAACAGGGTCCCAGGTTTTGATTGTCAAGGGTCTTTAAAGCATTCGTATTCTGATTGGTTATTTTTTGAACATAGATGAGATTTTGTTGAACTCCATATCCTGCCTTTCAGTGCATTGTCCTTCGTGAAATACACACATCTGGTCTTACTTCTTCATTTGTTTGACCAAGAGAGACTCCAAAAATGTTAGTTAACATTTTTGGCATCTGCTTTAGAAAATCTTGACACCACATTTCACACTAATGCTAGAACACATTTTACTGCATCACAGCATGATTTAATGCAGTTGTAATCTTGGGTTATGATGCCATGTACTCTGGTACGTGGGTACATATATTTCACATAACATATATTCCTCTATCTGCACGTACCAGACTGCATAGTGTTGTAACTTAGAAGAGTACAGTGTGAGTCTGTATCACCATGCAGATATCAAATTTTTTTTATAAAATTTCTTCGTTCTGTTTACAGTACTGTAGATCTGTTATGCTGTCTCACTGTCTGGCAGTTGCACAGTTTTTCTTCTAGTCCTGTTGTGTTGCTTCTGCGTGTTTGTGTCGCATGATTTCGCCTTTAAAAAGTCTTATACAAACATGTGACTACTGTCAGTGCCTATGGTCTTTGCATAAGATGTAACTTCTTACAGCCTGTCTCAGTTGTGTTTGCCATATAATTTCTCTCTGATGTCATAATGTAAAAGTTCTAAGAGTAAGGTCTTGTGGGACCAATATTTTGAAGGCATACTGTACTCCAACATATTCATACCTGATGTCACAACCCAGGAAATCATAATTTTTATATTAATCGCCATAAGAACCTCAAAATTTTGACTGATGTTTTAAGTGTTTATGCCTCCTGTGCACGTTTGCAAACACAATAGAGGGGCTGTTGTCTTCAGTTAGTGTGATTGGTGTTCGAAACTCGTGTAGGTTTTTTGACAACTATATTATAGGAGTATTACAATATGGAATTTGGATTACACATGGCTGTCAGAATCTTAAAAAGATTTTGAAGAGCAGAGAAAGGAGGGTATTGAGTGTGGACAGTTGTGATAAGTGAAAAATAATTTGAACAGTCTTGACGTTTTATGTGCAGTTGAGTTTGTTCTGGAGAGAATAGTGTATGTAATGAGCAAAAAGTTTCATCCATCATTAATTAAGGAAAATAATACATACACACACACACATATAAATAAATAAATATATATATATATATAAATATACACATATATTTTGAAACGAGAAAGAGCACTTGTATTGTTGATAATGTTTTACACTTGTAGATTTTGTTTGTATTGTGTATTGTTAACAGCTGTTTATTAGTTTGTTATATTGTACTGTCCTTTTATTGCTTTTACAATGATATGTATTATTTATCTCTATTAGTATTATTTATTCATACATTAACCTGTTAAATTACTACAGTTTTATTCTGAAATAGTGTTGAAAGTGTTGGCAGGCATGCATGGTATTTGATACCCATTCATTAGTAAGAAAAATCTTAGTAGTATATTCAGTAATGAAGTCCTCAACAGCAGATGTGGCAGGATCAGTGTGGTAATTTGCAACATTTGGAGTTGTAGAAGCCATTGTAAATTTGTGTTTTGGTTTTGTATTACAAAAAAAAAATAAACATGGCCATTCCTTTGTTTATGGCTGTGTAAAGTGTACTCATTTGCAATAGAAGGATTTTTATAAATTGGAAGCCTGCACAAAGCCTGTTAATCAGGTTGGAAGTAACCTTAGAAGAATAACCACCTTGACTTAATTGCAACACAACCTTTATGCATAGAGGTACTTTAGCATCTTTTGTCATTATATCAAGTCTGAACAAAATTGTGTACTGCATATTGATATTAAAATTGCAACACTTCTTGCTGAAACTCGTGTGTATGTATATCGTATTTTAATTTTGTGATGTGGTTCAAAACGGTATCTAAATGCCAGTGACTATAAACTTTATTGCTTAACTTAAGAATGTTATTAGACTTTTTGACTAAGTCTTTTGAAGTGCTGTCCTGTAAAGAATGTCTCCTCCCCCCCCCCCCCCCCGGGAACACGCGCCCACTCTTTTCATTTTTTAAAATTTCCCCTATAATATTTTACCCCCCGCTTT
>Ga0131853_10007439_pt1 | contig 19827 bp, 10 predicted proteins | sample TergutLab28metaG_FD_92764 | JGI IMG/M metagenome (GOLD analysis project Ga0131853, IMG submission 92764) | Labiotermes labralis P1 segment gut microbial communities from Petit-Saut dam, French Guiana - Lab288 P1 (version 2) (version 2) | ecosystem: Host-associated > Arthropoda: Insects >... | reverse complement strand
TCTCTATCCTGGGCCAGCCCAATCCAGTCCATATACCCACATCCCACCTCCTGGAGATCCATCTTAATATTATCCACCCATCTACGCCTATGTCTCCCCAGTGGTCTCTTTCCCTCCGGTTTCCCCACCAAGACCCTGTACACCCCCCCTCTCCTCACCCATACGCGCCACATGCCCAGCCCATCTCATTCTTCTCGATTTTATCACCCGCACAATATAAACAGGACCTAAATAAGCGTATAAATAAATTGCCACTGTATTGTAATATATTACATTTGTAAATCAAATTGGCGATGTCTCTGCAGTTAGAAGTTCATTCGGTGGAGGCCATATTTTGTGTATTGTACAAGATGTTTTCTTCACAAATAATGCCCCCTTTCCTGCCCTTTCCTGTTGTAGTACTGCATTTGTTATAGATGTTTCATTCCTTTCTCAACAAGCTGCACCCTCCAGAGACGTACTTCATATAGACCAAACTGGATTTTTTTATTTTGCAAAGTAGATTATAGTACTAAGGGATGTTCCGACAAGGCTTCAAGGTTGCCATATTGGCCACAGACACAGCAGCTCTTTCTTTTTAATAAAGGACAAAAGTTGTAAAAAAAATAGCAAAACCTTTTGAAGAATAGGCAGCACTGAATAAATATCCTCACTTGATTAGCATTAGGCTTAGCATTCAGTGCATTCACATCTATTCTTATCTATCGCTCCTAAATCTTTTATATAGACTCGAATAAATCATGGCATGTGGCCGGCGCAGTTGACACAGCCACTGAGGGGTTTATATAGGTGGTCTTTTTGAATGACAAACCGACCCCTCATGTAACAAAAGCCAGCGCCCTCTGTGTGTAAGTACAAGGGGTTCTGCAGCTTTTATGCAGTCATCGCCCAAGTTCGACTTGTACTCTGGGGGTTGGGTAATATTTTACGAATCATGGCCTGTCCTAAATTAAATGCCTTTGAAAATCATCGTTCCCCAGTTGTAAGCTCATATTGTTGACCAAACCGCCCACGACGGATGCAGCAGCCCACTTTCACACAGCCAAAACCATGAGCAATAATAAACTAATATGTTTCCATACACAGTTAAAGTTCCGGCAGTATATCATATCATGCACACATACACACACACACACACACACACACATACGCACATACTGTCCGATGAGTCATGTGCGGCCCTGCATGCTCTTCATGTCATCCCCGTGTTAAACGTTTCAGGGGCTTTTGAATGCTGTTGATGGTGAAGAATACCCTACTGGCATATAAACTTTCTAAGTATTTTCATAATTTATTTTGACACTCCGCTTTGCCCAGCCATTGCGCTTGTGTGGCCCATGTGAGCAGCAGAACAAAAAACAGATATTTCATAAAATAATATTAATTACTGGTCTTTGTAATGTAGAAGCAGTGTGTTTTCTGTGAGGTGAAATATGGCCATTTTTCAAGTATTTATAAGAACAAGAGGCTTCAAAGTTGTAAATAGAGCACACTTAACTTTATACTGACTTACTGTGTTTTAATTTGAATGACTCTGATCAAAAACATAAAGCATCCTACCTCAGCTTGGGATCGAACCACAAATATTCTTTTGTCCATCCGGCAGCCTATTCACTGTCCCAACTCATAAACTGCTCAGTATATTACTTTAGAAGTTTGTAGTTTTTTATCTGTGTAGAACGTTCTTGGAATCTACGGAACACAGAGTGTCCAAACTTGGAAACAATTTTGAGCCAGTTTATTGTAACCCAAAGACTCATTTCCTGTTGCTCTATGATTAATTTTATATTATCATTTACTGCCAGGCTTCCTTTGAACCCTAAGAAAAGTTTCATATACACTTCACACTTCACTCGTGTGTCGTACAGACCGTAATCTCTACATATTCCTTGTCTTAATCATAGTGGGGATACTCAATCTACAGTCTGTCGACGGCATATCTCACTTTAGGGTAGCTCAAATTTTGATTTTAAAAGTCATGCAGAATTTAAAAAATACAGAAAATCAATGTTTATGCAACTAGATCTTTCCGACCTCACTCAGAAGCCGTCTCTTGAGGCAGGGGCCTGCATATACCCACATATACCCACATATACCCACACATACCCACATATACCCACACATACCCACATATACCCACATATACCCCTGCCTCAGGAGACAACTAAATCCTCTTTCCGGAGTGTTGTTTTTGTTTTTTAAACACGTAAAGTTGATTGAAATCCAAAAAATGCGTGCTTCTGAACTTAAATATTAAAATTATTAAAATTACCGAAACGTCTCTGCCGGGGGCAGAAATTGCTGTCCGCCCATTGTGTAGCTTAATGAGTTAAGAGATAAACAAAGATAATGTGACGTAATTATTTATTTATTATAATTCATTATGCAGAGCTGTGTAGTTCTTTGTTCAGAGCCATTAAGAGCGTGATGTCTTCCGTATTGCTGTTGCATGATTCTACGAACAATTTGCATATCAGAATATTTAAAGAGAGTGCCGATCTCCTGGCTTGATAGGTGCAGTGAAGGAAGATCAAGCTCATCTAACCCTTTTAAGTCTGGAATTTATCCAAAAAATATTCATATAATCTGTTCCCCTCCTACCAAGAAGACTGTGCCTTCGTTACACAGAACAACCAATAACGTTTTGGGGAGGAAGAGAAAGTAGGTGTTTATTCCGAGAAGCATAGAAAACCATAGAAACATTTTGTGAACAAAGTACAAAACTTCTGAAAGTTAAAGCAGGCGGTAAGTAGCCTGTATAATTACTGCTCTTGGAAGGGTTAAATAATGTTTTCTGAGTAGTTGTTTCCTCCAATGGAACACAACCTGTCTCAATTATAAACATCAGTTGAATAATGCATAGGTAACGTCTGTTTACTGTTTGTGGACGGTATATCCCCTTGTGCAAGTTGAAAGTTTAGCCTAGGGCACTTTGGGAGGGGGGGGGTATTCAACGATACTGTCAGGATCTAAAACTAGCATCGAAATACAGGGTAAAATGTCAAGTTACCCCTCTCCATGCTATGATGGCATATTGTGGTAGCAGAATGTCCACTTTTTCTTAACTTTGGCACGAGGTGGCAGAAAGTTTCCAACTTAGCGCTCCAGTCGTTTTATCCCTAGGAAGAAAACGCGATACAATAGGTCGATGTGTGTGATCCAGCGTCGTGCTGGACGTTTTGGAGAAGAGAAAAATTTTTTTCCCTACCAGGAACCGAGCCCTGTATCTCCAAACCCGTAGTCTAGTCGCTATGTCGAATATGTCAAGCCGGATCCCCAAAGATGGGGTAATTGATGAAATGTAATACGTGTAGGTTTTCAAAGGAAGCGGTTTTTGCTCAATCGATGTTCTCTCAATTCGTCTGTCTGGTAAGATGAAAGCAGTCCGCGAAAATACTCGTTCAGAGTAGGCTGTGTTTCCATGGAGATTCAAACCAAACTCTTCCCGAATATAAGTGCAGATCGTTACTATTTTCCTTGGGGTATTTTACTTGCCAGTGGCGTTTAAGTTAGGCTAATGAATTAATGCTCTCTGTGGCATGTTGGAATGTCTGGAACAGCATTTTAAACCAAATTCTTTATAAAGAGCAGTTACATATTTTGTACAACACGTCTGATAAATTTTTTGATTACCTTATGAAGATTTTTCTACATTGTGTTTATATAATTTTGAGGATGTTCTGTCTGTACGTGTTGCTGTTTCCGGCATCGTTGACGACGAAGAGCATCTATGTTGACTGCAGATGTGTACATTTCAACTACTAAGTATACAATTTGTAAAAGTACTGCGATAGTGGGGACCGCGGTAGCACAGTGGTAAAGGTTGTGTGCTACAAATCGGAAGATCGCTTGTTCGATCCCTGTTGGTTTCGTTGGCCCTGGAGTCGACTCACCCTCTAACAGAAATGAGTACCAGGAGCATTTCCTGGGAGTAAAGGCGGCCGGTGCGTAAGATTGACAACCTTGCCACCATCCTGTGCCATTGTCATGAAATCTGGGAACCTTAACTTCCTGGAAACCTCTGGGCCTGTCCAGGCCTGTAACGGGACTGCTTTACCTTTACTGCGGTAGTAAAAGTTCACAGAGACGATTTAATCGATTTGTGTATACTGAAGTACATTAAAGCATTAATTCTTGAAATGTTAATTGTAAGACATATAATAGACATCGAGAAACAAATTCGATACTCGCTGTTCGTGCGAACATGTTAATAAAAATTACAGTTTCTTTATGAAATTCCAAATACGCTGAAGCAATTAAGAACCAACAAAATTAGGGAATGTGGAGGGCAGATATATTGCTCCGCTGGTTCTTAGTTTCGGTAATCAATGGATACGATAAAGTAGTTGCTCTCTCCGACCGCTTACATCTGGGGACAAAGTTCCCGGTACTTCTCCAACAGCCAGCTCAGTAGTTATAGTTGCGAAGATTCCTATACCCGCGCCACGGAGCGTCGAACCGCCATATTCCACTGTTTCAGCCCGTAGTCTAGAATGAACCACCGGGCTCATTTTTACTTATGTGAGTTACCTCTTTGTATTCGAAATAAAGGTAAAGTGATCCCGTTACAGGCCCTGTGTGACCCAGAGAGTGGGTAGAGGTATAGCTCTACTCTTTCATGACCGCGCCTGTAGAAGGGGGTGAGTGGTCAGCAGCACGCCCCGGCCGCACTTTAACCCCGGGAAAGACCCGTTACCCATTTTACAGGAGGTTGGGTGGGCCCCAGGCCCGGTCTGGACGGGCGGAAAATCTCGTCCCCACCGGGATTCGATCCCGGACCGTCCAGCCCGGTAGCTCAGTCGCTATACCGACTGAGCTACCGGGCCCACCTTTGTATTCGAAATCCGCAACTATAGTCCAGCGAGCAACCATCTGTATTGATCCTGCGCTCTTTATAGGTTATATAAAGAGTAACCATGTCTTTGAGTTGTAAATCCGAAAGATAACGCTTCGTGCAATTCAGTTATGTAACAGAAAAACACAAAAATCTAAGTAAAGAAACTTTTCGTGGGAGAAAGGGAATTGGGAAGAAGCTGTTTATATAACAGAAAATATGAACCGAGAATATGATGTAAGAAGAGAAATATGAAAGCCTGAATACGAATCTAAACCCAAAGAAGCTTGTATATGGAATTGCTTTGATCTAATCTAGTTTCTTGGAAAAAGTAAAGCCCCTAAAGTACAACGCAATTGTAACGACCTCATGGTGCAGGGCATACATTCTGTCCTATAAAACAGCTCGTTTTTCTCTTCTCGGTGCCCTGTGTGTTAATGTGAGGCAGTTCGACGTCCTGTGTCCTCTAGTCTAATGTCCAGGACATCCAGGCAATTTTATTGCAGTACTTGAAGTGACTGTGGTTTTCAGGGGATACTTACTTAATTAACTGAAATAGTAAGAGGAAATTAAAATTTACGCTTAACAGAAACAAAAAACACGAACAACAAAAAAAATAAATAGGTTAATTCTGAAGTGTGGCAACCCATTCTTTTATTATGTAACCCGTTATAAAGAAGTACAATAAACTTTAATAAACATGGGATATGTGTACAGTTCGTAGAAAATGTTACTAACGCGTTTCAAAATTGCAGAAACATTTAAACCTTTGTGTGTAATCCTATATATTGAGCACGAATGTGCGTAAGCGCTAGTGTGTAAGTGGCATAACTGGCAAGAAGCGGAGTCTTCAAGGGTTAAGGTGAATGATTGTTTGTCCCGAAATGTCCTTAAGGAATTAGAGGCCAGTTAAAATGTGTTTGCACACGCGCAGAAACCAGATTTCGTCTTTCGGCGAAACGGACGAGTCCATTTAAATCAGCAGGAAGCGTCAGTTCAGTCGACTACTGGCAGTCGAGGTGTGCGCATCAGCGGTAGTAATGCTGGATACACCATGTTCCGAGATAGTGTGAAGGGTACTGGCAACCCACTCCATTCACCAGTTTCCCCTTCACTTCCCTTCCCGTGCGTCACCGTGTGCCATCACATTGCAACTGGAGTCTATCACTACTTGTTGCGTAATAGTCCAGAAGAGCACAGCTCTCATTTCATCACCTAAATGGGGAGACGTTATACTTTTCAAAACCGGTATAGATTCCGCTCGGCAATTGCACTGATTTCTAATTGCAAATTATTCTGCTGACAGCCGCTGCTGTGTCGCCTACGTATATTTAGGAAAATAATCACTGTTTGTTCTGAGTGTTTTACTAAACACGTAAATACACTCTGTTGTAGAATCAGAGTTTTTTAATATCGGAAGAAATTGCAAACGCTTTTTTATAGTGTTACTAAGAATTTCACCACAAGATGACAAAAAATTGAAAAGCTGCATGGCCCGGTCTCACACCCAAACTGCATTTCCATGTGTGGCATCGACTATGCCCCGCTCTGCGTACGTCACAGTGTCGCAAATTCCATGACGGCACATCAAGTACGTACGAGAATTTCCCAGTGATTCGTTTTGTTATTCTTCCGTTTTTCATGCTGAATTGGCTTCATTCTTACTCAGTGTATTGCCTCATGGACATGTCAAAGAGTAACAGCAAAGAGTAAATAGCATACTTAAATACAAAATAATTAATAATAATGAGGAGATAAAACTGCATATATGAAGGACCCTTAATAGTCGAAAATAATTATTTTAATAAGGAATATTAATTAAGTTTAATTTCTTATTTTCTGAAAGGAAAAAAACAGCTTTAACCAGATGTAATGCAAACCTCAAGCAAGCAATTTGTATCCATTGCACGCCGGTACATTTCAGAGGAAACCGACCTGTTTCATCATCAACATAGGGTGCTGAAAAGCTTATAACACTCCAAAACAACAGGAAATACAACAGCATATATTGGCTTTCACTTATGTTATCTCTTTTATCTAATTTATTTTAAAATATTATTTTGTCTTAATTATTTTTCCATTTTGGAATAAGAGCTTAGTTGTATAACAACTTACGTACTGTCTATAATAGGAGACCCTTCTCCCTAGGTCACACGTCTTTTATATGGATTTTAAGACCGCGTGCTGATGGCAGTTCAGTTTGGCCGAAACATAGAGTAGTGTAGTAAATATACGAACGTGTAATAATTAAAGTCTGTGTTATTCCGACCTCATACTAGATAATCGGTTTCTACATTTCCGTACTTCCTACACAGGGAGCTCAGTTGGCCTTAAACATTTAGGTTTCTTACATTTCGACTTTTTAATATCGGCTTATCAAGTAAGAACCTACTCTGTTATTTAATTAGTATACCAACTGTTAAACATATATAAAAGTTTCACATTAAAACACTAAAATTGCTCCGACATGTTTCGATTCTAAGATCATCCTCAGGGAGCTATACTTTCCTTGCTAAAGTCACAATTAAAAATAGTCACTGATTAACTTCGTTGTACTAATAGGGTACTGTGGCAGCATGTCGTATTATGTGAGGGTATGTTGCTGAGAGTGCCCTACTGCGGGTGTGCGTCCAGTGCTTCGCTGAGGATGGTCTTAGGATCGAAACATGTCAGAGCAATTTTAGTGTTTTAATGTGAAACTTTTATATATGTGCATCAGTTGGTATACTAATTAAATAACTCGACGATATGCGCGGTGCAACAATAAGGAAACCTACTCTGTGTTTATTATGTCAACCTTGAACACACACACACACACACACTCACATATTTTACTTGGTCGCAGTGGTTTAGGTTCGATAAACAGAATTATTAATAATGTTAATTAAAGGAAAGCTGAAACATGGTGGGATATTTACAGATATGAATCGGTAGGATGAATGACATATGCGCTGCATTGTTTATTGCGCATGCCTGTGTAGGTTGATCATCTCTTCACATGTACTGCGCCTGGCGAAATTCTGCGCTATCAAGTGCGTCATATCTAACGCTGGCTGCATTCCTGTTTATATACCTTTTGAAAATGTATCGTAACTGGCCCCCGCTGGAGCCAGTTGGTCCTCCTGTCAGATTTCGAAGACTGATTTACTCCATGGTTCCATGTGTCATCGCCTGCTGCGACGAGACGGACAAAAGCGTCACGCAGAGCACAAACTTTGTTATTTTAATTTAAATTTGAGTGATGTGTGTGTTGTGCTGGCAGAGGAGCTTTCATTTCTGTACCAAGTGTGAATTATGATCATGTCTGATGGATGCTGTGACTGAGATATGACAAACAGAAAATAATATATAACGTTAATGTTAGCTCTTAAATCGTTAAGTATTTACTGGAAATTAGATTGTGATGATAATGATGATGATGATGATAGTAGGGTTTGTGCCACTGTAGGCTGCCTTTCCCTTTTCAACTACCACTTCTACCGTAATCTTATTGCATTCCCCTGTTTTCCACTGCCTGTACAATATTTCCTGGAACATAACCCACTCTGCTTCTCAACCGGGACATAGTCTAGGCACGAACACACACACACATATTTCAAAAGCCATTTTCTGTAGAATGCCGACTTACATTTCAAAGCTCTTCTTGCAGCTCTTACGCATACGTTCATGTGTGTGTTTGTGTGTGTGTGTGTGTGTGTTTATGTACAGATGTAGTTAATGGTTTGTTACCACTGACTGGTTCTTTCGGTCGCCGTGACACAGGATAATGTTTTTGCAAAACTTAATTTTTTCCAAACCTGACAACAGAAGTCCTGCTTTCAATAAAGTCGAATGTATGTAACCATATCTACGAGATCTCGCCATTGAACATAGTTCTAATTCCTTTAAATACAGTATCTGTTGAACTGGGTATCAAGACAAGCAAATTTGACGTTCCGGTGCCCGTGCATCGTGATAATTTCTTATAATAAAACCAACTAAATGTACTAATTTCTGAAGTTTATTTTCGATATAAAACTCTACATGTTTCGGACAGTTCTTCTGTCCATCATCAGACGTTTTTCACTGTACACACAGCAATGTTATATGTCATAGAGGTTTGCTGACAGCAGCAGTAAATAACAACTCACTGAACAAAATCTTGCGTGGGTGAATACGGCACCAACCTGCAGACCCGAGACACAGCCAGCCTAATCCAATTAACATCTACAGGATAATGCTACCAGGACTGAGTTGAATATTAATCAAAGATGTCCTTTGGGGCTCTGAATGGCGAAGTGTGACTGCTGCATTTATTGCTTTTTTTGTGCTCAGATTTCCTGCAACTTGTGTCCTTTGTACTCCAGCTCTATAAACCAACCAAAGTAAGATTATTCGATATGTTTCATATTCCGTGCATTAGTTAGATGTATTTTTTTTATTTATTTTATTAAATTAGCAATCAGAATGAATACATTCTATGGGCTAATCTGGTGGCGTAGGACTAAGTTAGATGTATAAAATATACTAAAAGACAAAGATGTGCACTTTGGTTTTATGGATGTAATTTTGTTGCATAGCGGTCACGAATGTCTTTCGGCCACTCATGTGGCCTTCTTCAGGGTGGTGAGAACAAGAATACAGATATAATTCATATATAATTAAAATGTGTCTAAATTACTCCAAAGTTTTAAAAATCGTGTAGTTGCGGAGTGAAATTCACGGGTTTGTAATAAAAATAGCGATCTGTATAAAATATCAGAAGTTAAAACTGTTGTTTGAAGTGTGGTTCTGTGGAATGAGGTACATAGATGATACATGTGGCGAACTGTGATCCGTTTGGGTGAGCGATGAACCGCTCGGAACTGGATTTATTGAAAGGCTGATAGCTAATCAGATGGTTATAAATTCGTCGCCATTTACGCAAGATTTCTCTGTTCCATATTATTGTCTTCTGAGTTAGCAGCACAAACCACGAAGGTGGTGAATGTGTAATTTTATCTTTCCTCCTGTAACTTCTCAACTTCCTGCCGAGATGTTCGCAGTACTACGTTCTCTAATATCCTGAATTTCAACAACCCCAGAGAATAACTGAGATTTCAAATTTCGTACCCACACAAAGTATCACCTACAATATTCTGCGTAATACAATCATTCAAGTTTTAGTAACTTTCAGTTAGCAGACAGCAAACTTTCCATTGATTCATTTAATATAATAGTAGTTGTAGAAGAATAATATGGGCTTTTCAAGGAAAAAAGTTGAACATAAGTGTTCAAGTGTGCCTTAAATATGCCCCCAATAACAGAAGATTAAATTTACAGAAAAAAAACACTTATGCACACGTTGTACTATTTTATATGGAACAAGGTGTGAAAATTGTGTCGTCACTCTGACGAAAGAGACGAAAACATTATAGTATGAAAGCGTTCCTTCTGTACCGGATATTAAAATTGCATATCTTTGAATAATTATAGGGCATTTGAGAGCAGTGTTTCGACATTGTTGCAGTACAGTGAGGACATAATAAACTAGGTCTATACAGGCTTAGCTTAGTATTCAGTAATTATATCTGTTATAGTTGTCATTATAGCTGTCTTGTTATTTTGAGATGAGTACGCTTATTTGTGTTGCTTTGTACTGTAACTTGGACTTGGTAGTTGGAAGACATATCTCATAGAAAGAATTCCATTAAGCCTACCTTGTTTCTGAAGGTACGAAGAGAGAAGGTACTCCTGTAAGAAGGGAAAGAAAAAATATTCTGTCCAGATGTACATAATTCAGTTCGGCTCCTTTAAAACTGACTTTAATCACAAATGCGTTATACATTTATTTTGTCGGGCACAGAGAAAGACCTCGGCGGTTGTTCATTTTCTCTAGGGGAATGGTTCGTTTACTTTTGAGATTCATAACAAATACATAAAAACACTGTGTAGCAAAATGCATAGTCTTAACCTTAAAATAGATGGTGCTTATGTTTACCACTGCGCTTTAAACAGATGATTGTGCTAAATATAATGTAGTATTTTATCAACACTTCGTAATTAGAAAGAGTGGCATGAACTGTACCAATTATCAGATATGAATGAACAAAACTAATTAAGGATCCGCATTACACAGTTCTTTAAATAACAATATAACAAAGCCTAATGAGAATTCTGCGGTACATGGGAGGGCGGGGCGCAATAACCCCCGGACTAGAGATGGAGAATTGATTAGATTGTTTGTTTGTTTTCCATTCTGCGTGCCAGTGGATGTGTCGCGTGCCCTCTGATCCTATTCGTGACTTGGGTCACCGTGGCGAGGTGTTGTGATGGATTGGCGATATAAAAGTAGAGAGGGAGTATAGCTTTCAGACCTACAGCCCTCGGTGACGTGCAGTACAATATAAATACGCTTCGTTTCTCATAAAATCCATAGAATTCTGATGCTTAGTATTTCTGCGCCTGTTGATGTTATGTGTAATGCTCGCTGTTGTTTGGTTAGGTTATTGCGTGTGCAGTCATTACAAAATTGTTTATATTTACAGTACTTTTAATAGAATGGGAAAAAGACTTTATCAAATGTATTGCCTTTATTTTTGTAGAATAAATTGTCTTTACGCAAATGAGTTAAAATAGACAATATTTGGAGACAATTGCTTTTTTTTTTATCAAGTTTGTTGTGGATGAATGCTAGGATGCAGAATATTTTGTGCAGAGCACTTAGTGTATCTGTCACTTATAAAATCGTGACATCAGTCGCTGTCCCATTTGAACTAAACTGGCATTCCTTAGAAAGTTGAATAATAATTTTTACATTTGTTCCTCTTTCCTGAAAGCTGTTCCGAAAGTAGTGCTGACAGAACTAAGGCCTTAAAATTTAAACTTTTGATGAGTCAAAGTAACAAAATTTTTCATTCTTAGGCCTAAAAACACCACACACACACACACACACACTTGTACCATATAATACCAATGTCGTCAAAAATGGTGTGTTAAAAATATTAGAACAAACAGTACATTAAAATAACATATATTATTATTCGCGTATTAGAATTTTAGGGCCCTTTAATGGGCATAGAATGCTAAACAACAGAAGGGAATGAGGGACTTGAAATAGCTGCGGTAGACAATAGAGTTAAGGTATTACAACTTACAGGAAACTATGACACAGCCGTGAACCTAAAAAAATTGGTGAAGAAAGGTGACGAATTCTAGCTTAGATTTGAGATGTACAAGGCGAAAAATCAGACAAAGTTTAAAGAAGACCAAGCTAGACTTTTTGTGTCGGCACATGCTTTAATATGCGTAATTCGAGAATGGAAGGGACCATTTTTGAGAAGCGTAAACTCATATTAACGAACTCAACTTCCAGAACTATATTACAGGAAAGGAAGATATGTATCCTGCAAATAATTCTTGTATCTTGAGATTATTTGACGAGCTTGGACAGCCCTATAGCACACATTGGACTTAACGCGATAAAGTCTTCCCGAGAAGTTTTAATTACCTTGAAGGGAGAGTGTCTGAGATTTCGAAGAAATTTATTGCCTATGTTGTTATTACTTATTGTAAGATAATCAGTTTTGGAGTCCTGTGTCAGATCTTGAAAAATCTGTTGGTTTAAGAATATATATTGTTGGAAACAGGAAATGGGTAATTCGTTATTCTTCTAAACATGTTTCATGCAAGCCTAAGGCTCGAAAGACGGATGTTGTTTTGTACAAATTTCAAGAAACATAGCTTGTTATTCCATCCTGTATCCCACAGGTATGCAGCTTCCTGCATCAGCTGTATAATGAATCGTTACGTAACCTGTAGAACTGCCATACTTGCAAATTCAGTCTTCACCGGAATCGAAGATGCAGCTTCGAGCTCTGACTCCAGTATCGTAATTGTATGAACATATATCAGGCACTGAAATTTAAATAAATGATGTGTGTGTTTTAATGTACATGTAATACTATACAGTCTATAATCTTACTCTGTACTGCATTTGCTGCTGTTACAGTTAAAACAGGGCTTTATAATATTATATTTTAAATCTAACACACTTATCTGCCAGAATATTGAGTTAAAATTAATAACAATGATTATATCAGCAAGAATAAATCTAACTGCTACCTGCAGTGTCGACGAAATTACTGGGAAATAACTCTTGCCTTCAAAAGATAGCCCTATACTTTTATTAATTAAATTTTTAGAAAGATCTTATTCTCCCTAGATTCGTTGCCCTTTTTATCTGATAGAACTTAGGTTTATATACTCTTAATGTCTCGCCTCAGTAACCAACCAACCAACCAACCAATCAACCAACCGACCGACCGACTTACTGACTGACGGACTAATTAGCTAGGTAGCTAATGAGCTGACTAACTAACTCACTAAGTAGAACTGTGTTTGCAGAACCCAGAGGTTCTACGACTGTTAGCCTTTATACCACAGCGCACAACTGGACAAAACCTTATTTTCTAACGCACCATCTTAATAGTGCTCTACCGTGCCGTTCTCGATCTTCGAATTAGACGTTCTGTAACAGGTTTTCCACATCAATTCTCTTTTCATTCTTTGCGTCTAACATTGTGACCATAACTTGTGTTAAAGAGGCGGAAGAAAGTTACGAAACAATACTTTTCAGAATTATCAAGAAAAAAACTTCAGTATTTGTACAGAATGACTGGACGTGGGTAAAAAAAATTCATTAGCTTCTCTCCCGCGTGTAAAATTTTAATATCTGCTAATTGATAAATTCTTTCTGCAAGGACCAGTTCAATTACAAGCCCCTTTCCCCTCGCTGCTGCTGCTGCTATATTAATATGTATAATTGTTTGTGCTGCCCTGCACAGTGCCCTCATGTGCGTGTTTCGGTCCGCCGCCAATCAGCAGGTGTATGATATTCGTCCCGATAAATTAAGGCGTTCCTTTATCTCCCTGGCGCCTGGCCTCCAGTACGTTTTTCCGTAGTATTCAGATTATTCATGACGTCATCACACCACAGCACTTATTTCCGCCCACTAAATCAAATAAACACATGCAGTGCCACAATTCGTGCAGTATGTGACATGGCCAATGGATTGTTTCCATGTCTGTTATCCGAAACGTAGCCTTGTTCTCGTCTGAGTGCTGATTCCAACTGAAGGGGAAGACAGGGTTAATGGAACAGTCCACTGGGCTGTAAAGAAAATGGGACTTTGGCTTCAAAGTAACACTTGGTCTGTAAGAATTCTTGTTTGTACGTTCTGGTGTCACTTAATTCAACACTTTTTTTTAAACAAAATATCTGAACATAGAACATATGCAGCCTCCTTCCTAGTTTACTTTATTGTACGTTATACGCATTTTGAAACGAGTGTGTGAGAAACTGTCATCTTCACAACTTGCGGTATGACAATATATGCCCTCCTTCGGTTTGAAACGAAAGCACCAAAATACTATGAACAATTATGAAGCACACAATCAGAAATTTTTGTTTTGTGTATTGTTTATTTATGGCAAAGTACATGAAATGCTTCCATTCGTGTAAGGTATGGGAAATAGTCAGCAAACTTAGTGACTGCGAAATATTTTGTGCTATTCCATTACATAAAGAAATAATTGATATTGATTATTAAATGAATTTATCTGTTTAAAACGCTTCCCATTCGGGGAAGAAAACTGGCTGAGGATATTTGAGGGAAAAAAGTGTAGAGAAGCGGAGGAAGTAAGAGGAGGGTGGAGAAATTACACAAAATGGCGTTCCCGTCTTTTCGAAGAATGGGCCACAGCGATACAAGAAATGTTCGTATTCGATACGGCACTGGCCGGAACCCTAGCAATGAGCTCGTCTTCATTTCTCGTGGTGAAGCAAATCGACTATTCTTGTACACCAAGGGTGCACACATCTTTAAAAAATTTAGAAACAAGCTCAAAATTCTAAGCGCCAGCAGTTATTGCCATACTGAGGGCCCACAAGCATTAATTTTCACCGTATATACTTCAGCCGCAACTGCGACTGAAGCCCTGGTTTGTGCACCCCCTGGTTTACAACCATTGAATTCCGACAGCATCATTGCTGATTTCCCTGCCCAACTGAACGTAATTAAATCATCCCTGACGTACTTAAAATGTAAGAACAACAATTACTTCTAACCAGACAAGCACAATGTACGTGGAAAAGTTACACTATGCCGCTTTGGCGTAGCCATTGTTGCTAGTGAAAAGTAATATGTATTACATATTCTGAGTGTGTGTCTGTAGCTTTTGGTATCTAGCATTCAGTGCGCATTCCTCATTTTGTCATCTATAGCCTGTCCGGGTCTACAACATTTTTCCACATTATCTCATAAACGGCATGATTTAAAAAGAAATTCTTATTGAACGTAAAATGTGTGTCTTGATTTTCTCTACAGCTTTTGTCTGAAACAATTCTTAGTCTGAGAATAATTCAGTGAGGTATTATCGTAAATGTATATAGTCTTCATGTAAAGTAGTATCAGTTAGTATTGTTGGTTTTTAATCCAACTTGAATTTGCTCGACAGAGTTTTGAAAATCAAATTAATTTCAAATTTCATGAAAACTTTTCTAGTGTGCTCCGAGTTGTTTAACGCGGACGGACAGACGGACAAGCAGACGTGACGAAGCTAATAGTCGCGCTTCGCAATTTTGCGAACGCGCTTAAGAATTATGAAAAGAGTTATCAAAGACATTCCGTATCTCACGACACGTCGGTAGCTGCTGAGGGAGACAGGAGGCCGGAAGCGGCCTGTTAAACACACAACCCTTGTTTGTTTTACGTCTTTTTATTTTAACGCAGCATGACCATTTACGTCACTTTTAAGATGACACGCTCTTACTGTCAGTTTACGCCCTTTAGATGGCGCTTTCTCTAAGCCAACCCCCTCATTTCTGACGGGAATATCATTTTTGACTTAGACTCTTTTGATTCACCCCCGCTTTCCAGGAATGCAACCATAAACAAGGGATATGTGTAATCTTTAGATGCATCATCCTCGTTGTGTTTTATGCAAATTCGGAGGGTGTAGGTACGTCAAAACACAACTGTCTTTGTATCTGCTTTATTAGGCTGACGACATGTTTTGGCCACTGTGGGCCATCCTCAGGTCACAAATATGTATAATGAGGGAAAACTATACAGTGTAAGATCATTAGTTGTGGTACATACTCTGAACTTTCAACGAGATATCGTTGTCATGCGGTTTATCCGTATTGAGCTGATAATGTGTTCGACTAGCAAAGTGGATAGGGTTAAATACATATACATGTCATACGTGACATCACGTGATGTCACGTATAACATGTATATGTACTTTAACTCTGTTGTACGTGATGTCACGTATAACATGTATGTGTACTTTAACTCTCGTACGTGATGTCACGTATGACATGTATATTTATTTAACCCTATCCACTTTGCTAGTCGAACACATTAGCAGCTCAATACGGATAAACCGCATGACAACGAGATCTCGTTGAAAGTTCAGAATATGTACCACAACTAATGATCTTACACTGTATAGTTTTCTCTCATTATACATTTTTGTGACCTGAGGATGGCCCACAGTGGCCAAAACATGTCGTCAGCCTAATAAAACAGATACGAAGACAGTTGTGTTTTGACGTACCTACCCCCTCCTAACGGGATATGTGTATATTGCATCGCATGTACACATGATCGCGAACGCGAAGGAGCTAGGCACTACACCACTATTGAAGTGGGGTGCCCCATTCAGCAAAAGTGCAATATGTGCGATCTCAGGAGGAGGGTCTGCTGTATTAAAATTCATTTAATTGAAGGGACGTGCGCTGGATACAGCTGCCCAGATTAGAGTACAGTGACCGCATTTTTGTACATGCTAATGAATTTTCACGCATCTGGGTTACAGTAACTTACTGAGAGAAATCCTCCAAACTTGGAGTTACTTACTGACAGACTTCGCGAAAGTTCCATTGCATTAGTTATAAGCTCAATGTAATTCCATCTGTTTTCAGCACCTATGATTATGCTTTTGCATTTAGGTCATTTACGTTATTTTTAATTATGAATTTTGATCCTCCTCATCTTTGTTAGTGCCAAGCCCGTAAAATTATCCTGCGCAGAAACTGAAAGATGCCTGAATGTTATAATGCAAGAAAAGGCATATCCTTAAGTAACAAAACATTTGTACTTCTGAAAATAAATGTTATTGAAATAAAAAATTCGCCCATTTTTATGACCATTTTATAAACGTGAGCGTATTTTGTGATCAGAAAAGGGAAAGTAAACGACTGAAATATTATAAATAACCCTGCCTATTACCTCTGACCGCAAACGATTACTGACAGTGTTTTGAAAGATTACGGAGTTTGTGAAATTGCTGTTTGTTATGGTAACATTGTCGTTGATCGGTGTTATGTAATGTAATGTAGTGTTGTGTTGTGTTATGTTATGTTATTTGAAGCTGGGTGCCACATTGTGATCGGTTTGTGGATTCAAGAGCTTTGAGTTAACGAGTCACAAGTGGATATTACTCGTTTTTGCAATGTAAATATATTTAATCAGCGATACTTTCAAGCTGCATGTCTAGGACACCGACATTTTATTTGTCTGTTTTTGTGTCGCTTGTTTTACGACGCTGTCATTAGCTCGGACTGCTTATCGTCGACTTATTAGAGGATTAATGATTGTGAATTAGGATTAATACGGAAGGAAGCGGGCCTGACTTCAGTTGTAGGACGGTTGTGCAAATCCTCGGCACCAGGAAGTCATTACGACTAAATTTTGTACGCCCAATTTTTATGCGTCTTCAGTACTGAACTTGCTTCATGGCTCCCTTCCGGCTCCTAGGATTTTGAGTCCGTTCCTGAGTTCTTGGAAAATTTTCGCACCCCTCAATTAAAGTAATGTACCTGAATTTGTCTCGAGCGACTGAGCAAAGCATTGATGAAGCTCGGATAATTGTTCTCTGGGCGGAGATTTGAACCTGGAACCACCCAAACAGGAAATTGGAACGTCACCCACTGAAGCACGATGTTCGGTCCTTGTACCGTAGACTGGATGATGCTTTAAGTAAAAAAAAAAAACAAACTCAAACTCTTAAATTTAGCCCCTTACTGCAGTTTCTTGATTTAATTAATCCCACAGCGCATTTTTAAACATTATAAGTAAGGATCTGTTTTCTTAGAAGGGCCTGAAGATGATTCTATAAGAATCGAAAAATGTCGCCCTAGTACAATAATAAACATAATAAAGTTTTGTTGTGTTTGATAAATCATTGTGTATTTATAGCAGTGTCTTAAGACTAGGGACTTCTGACATGTGAAGTCTACGACATTTCGGAGACGTATAATACCCCCATCTTCAGGGTAGACGTGAATACTGTGGAAAGTGGAGACAGTAAATTAAGAAACGTCAGTCAGGATAGCCGTTTGCCAAATAGAAATGTAGACCTGGGTCATCCTCCGAGCAAGTTAGAAGTACTGACCACTCTCCAAATCACTGCGTTAGCTGAAGCATTCCACCACATGTACAGGATCTAAAAGATATAAGAAGCAGTTCTGAGGCGGGAAAGAACAGTGCGGAAGAGCATAAGGCTTGGAAGGTTCAAAAGAAAGGGACGAGAATATATTATGTTAATAATAACTCAACAAATTCGTTTATCATATAGTTGTCTAAATGTATGACTGATTGTCCCAAACCCAAATTTCAGTCGCCCTATGCCTACAAGTTCACGGCTTCTCAAAGAACTTATTTTACTCTCGTTCCTCCATGAAGCGTATTTCAGATAACCCAGTGTTCCGTACCGCATAGTCAACAATAAATGTCGACACGGAGCCTTCTTCTCTCTATACATTTCCTGTAATCAACGTCATTATAAAGATTCTTGCTGCATCGTAACCCGTAAGAAAACAAACACCACCCTGTCGACACACTATTGCCCTGCAGAAGTCCACCCGTTGCTTATAATCCAAGTCTTTTGTGTGTCTCAACTATCCTTTCGAAAGCGCCGGAAATGTCACAACTTGGTCGCATAACTGTCGCGAGAACTGCTTTATCTTAACTACTGGCTAAACTTCTCTCCTCCCCCATGGATTCCAGATATTTCCAACTCATAAAAAAGAATTTTGTCACGATAACAATACTACATAAGAGCCTGTGTGTGTGTGTGAGAGAGAGAGAGAGAGAGAGAGAAAGAGAAAGAGAAAGAGAAAGAGAGTGTTACGTGAGTCATCGTGCTAAGTGCACGGAACTGGCCGAATTTAGGATTAATGTACCTACTCTAAGACCTTAACATGCCAAGATCTTTGGTTTGCGCATCTTTTTTTTTAATATCGCAGCAGCCCGAGCAGACCAAGGCCTTATCATTGTCGAAGCTTCACGAGCACTCAAACGCACATCACTCGGTAGGACTCCTCTGGTCAAGTGGTCAGCTCGTGACCTCTACCTGACCTCTACCTGACAACTCACAACACTCACATCAGACAGATATCTATGCCCTGACGGAATTCGAACCCACAATCCGCGAAAGCGAGCGGCCGCAGACCCACGATTTAGACCGCGCGGCCCCCAGGATCGGTAGGTTTGCGAGTAATGCGTCAGTTATTAAGCTGTACGTAATACTCTGAAATGCCACAAAAATTAGGTGGGACTGCATGCAGATTGTGTTCTGTACTGGTGGTGTGAAATTTGAACACCACGTAGTAAAATAATAAAAATCCATTAGATGCTGGTAAGGACATTTGTCTAGAAACATGGGGAAAGAAAACTAAATGTATGTTCGCGTCTCGTCATAGGCATTCACGACACAGTGATAATATTAAAATTGTTAATCAACTCTTCAGAATAGCTAAAGACTTTAAACATTTCGGAATAACAGTAGGCCTTGACATGCAGATTAAATAAAGAGAGACCAACTTGATGCCACTTGCTTTTTTATTCATTATTTAATGCTCAACATGTTTCGGATGTTAATACATCCATCCTCAGGAGCTTGCGACTTATTTGTTGAGTTATTTCATGGGTTGTATTGCTCTGGTTCGATGTGTGTTGGTGTTACGT
>Ga0131853_10007437_pt1 | contig 19828 bp, 16 predicted proteins | sample TergutLab28metaG_FD_92764 | JGI IMG/M metagenome (GOLD analysis project Ga0131853, IMG submission 92764) | Labiotermes labralis P1 segment gut microbial communities from Petit-Saut dam, French Guiana - Lab288 P1 (version 2) (version 2) | ecosystem: Host-associated > Arthropoda: Insects >... | reverse complement strand
TCTCCGCTGGGAGACATATCCCAAAGGACTTTCCAACACCGGCTTCTGCCGAAAGTCTGTCAGCCGCTCCCGATACTGGGCAAGCTGCCGCTTCAGCACCATCGCCATCCGCGACCCATTGCTGTCCAAAATCTCCCGCAACTCGTCTATATGCGGCACTGCAATCTCAGCAGCGTTAGACGGTGTCGCCGCTCGGACATCCGCCGCATAGTCCGCTATCGTCACATCCGGCTCATGTCCCACAGCGGAAATCACCGGGATATCCGACGCAAAAATTGCCCGTGCCACGCCCTCGTCATTAAAGGCCCACAAATCTTCGATCGACCCGCCGCCGCGCCCTGTGATAATCACATCCGCCACCTTGTGCCGATTCGCATAGGCAAGCGCACCCACAATCTCCGGCGGGGCTTCCGCCCCCTGTACGCGGACAGGCATGACAAGCACTTTTGCCAAGGGATAGCGGGTCTGAAGCACCCGTATCATATCCCGCACTGCAGCCCCTGCACCCGATGTAATCAGCGCAATCCGTTCCGGGAAGCGCGGGAGTGGTTTTTTATGGGACACGTCAAACAAGCCCTCTTTCGAGAGCTTCTCCTTGAGCTGTTCAAATGCCGCATGCAAATCCCCCGCCCCATGGGGGGTCAAAGCATTTACATACAGCTGATACGCCCCATCCCGCGGAAACACAGACACACGCCCATTGGCAACCACTTTCATCCCATTCTCAGGCCGGAACGCAAGCTTAGACGCACTGCCTTTAAACATCACACAGCGGACAGCGCTTTCTGCATCTTTCATCGTGAAATAATGGTGTCCCGATGGATAAAGCTTGTAATTTGAAATCTCACCCAATACAAACATGTTCTGCAACTGCATGTCAGAATCCAGTAGCGACTTCACCCGCCCATTGAGATCTGACACACTGACAATACGCCCCTCCACCTACTCCACCTCCGCAGGTACAGGCGGCATAGCGGACGGCGGCTCTTCCAGTCCCGGCATCTCCGTGCGGATGAAACTACCGAGGATGCCGTTGATAAAGGAAACCGTCTCCGTCTCTTCGTAATGCTTGGCAATCTCCACCGCCTCGTTGATAGCTACACTGCCGGGGATGTCCTGCATGTATAACACCTCATACATAGCAAGCCGCATAATCGCCATGGCCACACGAGATATCCGCGAGATTTTCCAGCCCTTGGCGTACTTTTCAATATAAAAATCAAGCTCCGCCAAATGCTCACTAACCCCCACCGCCATCTGGCGCAGATACGTAATCTGCCCGGCTGATGGGTATTCCAAATAAAGCTCGTCTTCCTCACCCAGCGACTTGTAATAGTCCTGCTCCAGAAGCAGTTCCAACACTTCCGAAACCGGCCGAGGATTCGCGCTTTGTGCAAAAGAGATGTGCATGACTATCTCCCGAACCTGCGATCTTGTCATGAGTACCGTTTCTCCTCAAATGATTCCTGTTGTTTTTTATATCGGTATAGGTGCACCTGTAGGGGCGCACATTGTGTGCCCGCCATACAAGCCCAAGCCTCCTTTCGTAAAGGAGGTGGCAGGCGTAGCCTGACGGAGGATTTCTGCCGCAAAGCCACCAATTAAAGCAGTTTGCAAGATGCTGTAAGGACACTCCCTCAGTCAGCTCCGCTGACAGCTCCCTCAAAACGAGGGAGCCAAGGGTCAAAGGCAAAGCCCTAAGCCTCCCTCGTTTACGAGGGAGGTGGCACGAAGTGCCGGAGGGAGTGGTCACCCCCACAAAAGAACTTGGACGGAGAGAGAACCTCCCCCCGCCCATTCAATCTCTCGTCTTACTTCGTCTTCTCAAATGTCACGCCGCAGACGGTAATGTTCACCTGCCGCACAGTAAGCCCTGTAATCGCCTCCACATTGGAGACAACCGCTTCCTGCGCCGCCCGTGCCACATCGGTGATCTTCGCGCCGTATTGCACCAAGAAAAATACATCCACGTCCACGTTATTTTCCTCGCAAGATACTTTCACACCCCGAGATGAGGCTTTCTTGCCCAAACGCTCTGCAATCTCACCGCCGAAAGAGCCGGAAAACCCGCCGACACCGTCAACCCCGCGCACCGCCTCACAGGCAATCGCCGCGATTACGTCCTCCGCAATGTTCACACTCCCCTGTGCATCCGTGCGTGTAATATAGTTAAGTTCTGCCATAGTAATAGCCTCCCTAGCTTTAAGTCTGTCTAGCATATCATAAAATTGTGAAAAAGGAAAGAACTGCTTGTCAAATTGCGGCACATCTGTAGGGGCGACCGACCCGGTCGCCCGTGCCCTTACTGCCCATGAACCATGAAACCACCCGTAGGGGACGCGCCCCCGCGCGTCCCGTTCTTTCGGTTTTGATGCAGATTTGAAACCACGGGCGATCGGGTCGATCGCCCCTACAACGCCCTAATCACAAAGCACAACCTTCCATTCTCAAGCACAAAAGCTCCTTTTGTAAAGGAGCTGTCAGCGTAGCTGACTGAGGATTGCCTTTTATGCGATGGTAACTGTGTAGGGGCGGCATTCTGCCGCCCGCGGGCGACTACAAGTCGCCCCTACAAGGGCGTAAATCCTCCGACAGGCTGCGCCTGCCACCCCCTTTACAAAAGGAGGCTTTGGTCTCTGCACCTATTACACACCCCCTACTCCCAAAACTGCTGCAAGCCATACCGCTTCACCAACAACTCCCGCACCTCCAGCATCGCCGTATACGTCGGCAAGATATACACCGGCACATCCGACCCGGCAATCGCCTCAAGCAACTTGCCATGATCACGCTCCACCTGTATCTTCGCCTCAGACACACCCACAGATTTCATCCATTCCACCAAATCGTCCACCCGCGTACCGCTACAGTAGACAGAAACAAGCCGGTCTCCCATTTCACTGAGCAAAGACCCGTCCACATCCCAAAGCCATGAAATGTCCGTCCCATCTGCCGTACGGTCATTGAGGCAAAATACAAGGGCCAATGGCTCTTTCTGGCTTGTCACATAGCGGAGCGCCTGGCTACAACCCACGGCATTCTTCACCAAAATCATCCGCGCCGTCACATCCCCGATGGCGAACCGCTCCATACGCCCGAATCCGCCGCGGAACTCTGCAAGGGCGACACTGGTCACAGACATGCCCAAATTCATCACATCCGCCACCGCGATTACACCCGCCGCGTTATAGATGTTATACGCCCCCGGCAAATTCACCGTCACCCTGTGGAGTTCTCCCTCCACCCGCACCTCTATCTGGGATGTATCCGGCGTTTCTTTAAGCACCTGGGTCACTGCAACATCAAGCGCAACCAGCCCGCTGCCCTCTGTTCCGACTCCATAGAGCGCCGTCTCCACACCATAATAATGCACAGGATTATCTAAGTCTGCCATCATCCCAAGCAAAAGCGGACAATCCCCGTTCAAACACACCGTGGCATTGGGCGACTGTTCAATCCCTGTTTGTATGCAGGTAATCGTATGGGTAATATCGCCGAAGCGATCCACTTGATCCTCAAATACATTCGTCACCAGCACCACTTTCGCGTCCACATACTTGGACACATGCTTAAACGCCGCCTCATCGCATTCAATCACCGCATAATGCAAGCGCATTTTCCCGCCAAGGCTTGCATTCGCCGCATATTCCGCCGTAATCCCCGGCAGCAAATTCGCCCCCGACCGATTGGAAAAGGCAGGGATCGCCCCGTTTTTAAAACACTGCTCCAACATCCGCGCAGACGTGGTCTTCCCATTCGTCCCTGTGATGATAACCGTCGTGACCTGTGACCCAAGCGCACCCAATAGATCCGGGCAAACACGAAGCGCCAGCTTCCCCGGCAAGCTCGTCCCGCCCCGGCGCAGAACCCGAAGCCCAAACCGCGTTAATTTACACACCAAAATTGCAAGCCATATGCGAATGTTTCTCATAGATATCCTTTGCCTCCAAGCACCTATTTCCTACCCTCTATTATGTCACAAATTCTCTTCTGTGGCAAGGTGCTTCCGCCGGTGCAAGGCATAATTAAACAGATTCCCCACAATCAAAATATTCCCGCACAGATATGCCCAGACCATCAGCAAAATGAATGACGCCAGTGAGCCGTAAATCAGCGGATATCGTGCAGACGCCCCCATAAAGAAGGAAAATATCATACTCCCCGCAAGGATGGCAACCGTCGCAAGCACAGCCCCCGGCAGTCTGCGGATGCGAGGCTCTTTCGGCGCGGTAAAAGCATAAAGCAAATGTACCACCACAACGGCGACAGCGAATAAGAGCCAAAAGCGTATTCGATTCCAAAATAACGCCAGCCCATATATGCCCGTCATCTCCTCCACTGTCTCCATCAGCCATCCGCCGGTGGTAATCATAAGAACAGAAAAATACATGGTAAAGAGAAGTACCAGCGAGAACACAAGACTAAACAAAAAGCCCCAAATACCCCCATAGCGCGGCTTCCCCTGTATATCCTCCATACTCTTCGCCACCGCCCGAAACGCCGCAGACCCGGATGTCACAAGCACCGTAACCGAAACTGTAACAATCACCTGTGACGGCACATTCCCCACATGCTCCACATATTCCAGCACCGCCGCAACCATATCATACGCCCAAATATCCGCAAACAAGCCCGCAAGATCCAGCTCAAAGTTCGCCAAAATCGCCACCGCACAGATCAAAAGCGGAAAGATCGAAAGCGTCAAAAAATAAGCAAACTCCGCCGCCGACCGCGACACCCGCCGATCCTGATACCTGCGTACCATGTCCATGATGAAATCAATCAATGTTCGGAGTTTTGTCACTGTGTGTCCCTCCTTTTGTAGGGGACGCGCCCCCGCGCGTCCCGCGTCCTATGGCATGGCAATTCGTAGGGGCGGATTCCATATCCGCCCTGCTTGTAGGTCGGACAGAACAGGGCGGATATGGAATCCGCCCCTACAATCCGTTTCCCTCTAGTATAACCAAAAAGGAAGCATCCTCACAGATGCTCCCTTTCGTTCGTATAAAACTATACCCTACTTCGAGTTGAAAATCTTAAAGATCGTATCAAACGGATCGTCCTCTTCCGTGTCCGCAGGCGCAGGTGTTGATGGCGCGCTGGGCGCAAAGTCCGAAGAAACAGAGGAAGATGTCTCCATCACACGCTCAGATGCGGTAGAATACAGCCCGCTTTCTTCGTCAATCTTCTTCTCTTCCACACGGCGCGAACCGCCCGGATGATCGTCAAAGCCGGTGGCGATAACCGTCACGCGGATTTCATCGTCCATATCTTCATCAAAGGTCGCACCGAAGATGATGTTCGCGTCCGGGTGCGCCGCTTCCTGTACCAAACTCGCCGCCGCTTCTACATCTTCCAGACCAATGTCCATAGAACCTGTGATGTTAACCAAAACACCTTTCGCCCCGTCAATGGATGTCTCCATCAAGGGACTGGAAACCGCCGCACGCGCCGCGTCTTCCGCCTTGCCCTTACCCGCAGCATGTCCCACACCCATGTGGGCATAGCCCGCGTCTTTCATGATGGCCGTTACATCCGCAAAGTCTAAGTTAATAAAACCTGTGTTTTTAATCAAATCAGAAATACTCGTCACCGCTTGGCGCAAGACATCGTCAGCGATTTCAAAGCCGTTGGCGAATGTGACTTTCTGATCTGTCGCGTATTTGATCCTATCGTTGGGGATCACAAGCAAAGAATCCACCTTGCCCAAAAGCTCTTTGATCCCGTCCGTGGCTTGGTTCATCCGGCGTTTACCCTCAAAGCTAAATGGCTTTGTGATCACACCCACGGTCAGAATGTCACTCTCCCGTGCAATGTCTGCCACAACAGGAGCTGCACCCGTACCCGTACCGCCGCCCATGCCGGCTGTAATGAAGATCATATCCGCATCTTCAAAAGCTTTGGCCACGTTGTTGCGGCTCTCTTCCGCGCTCTTTCTGCCCACTTCCGGGTTAGAACCCGCACCCTGTCCAAGGGTCAGCTTCTCACCAATTTGGATCTTTTGGTTGGCGGCAGAAACCGCCAGGGCTTGCTTGTCCGTATTGACCGCAATGAACTCGATTCCTTTTGTGCCGGAATCCACCATTCTATTGACCACGTTATTCCCAGCGCCGCCGACGCCGACAACCTTGATGGTCACTACATTATCTGGACCTGTATCTTGTGTAAAAGACATATTGAAATTCCTCCCATATCTTCTATGGCTCTCTTTTTATATGAGCTGGCCAGCCGAAGAGCCAAACCAGATTGTGCGAAGACGGACTTTTCTTTTTTAACTGCCCTATATTTTATCTCTAAATTGACATAAGGTCAAGTGCTATCGTGAATTTTATCAAAATTTTATGGCTTTTTTCGTCTATTCGTAACAATTATCCTCATTTTGTAACAGCATCTCAACAAATAGTTACAGAGATCGCGGTATTATGTCATATCATTCCGCCCGAAATACAGGACGTTCCGGGTTCAAATCAATGACCCCTATCTCATCCTCGTCCAGATAATCCACTATACCAACCAGCATCCCCAGCTTGTTCTGCAAATTATGGTGCGCCCCTAACAAGACCGTGAACCGCTCCCGATAGGTGAACCGGGGATTATACACATCATGCATATCCAGAACCGACACTTGAGAAGCTAGTCCAAGTGTCCAGAACGTGCCCAAAATCTCCTGTAAATATGCAAGTTGCGCCCGTCCATCTTCTCCCAAGGCCAAAACTTGTCCCTCTCGCGGCAAGATGGGTGTTTCCAGTCCCTGAACCAAAATAAGCCCCTCAGTCGGTCTATCGGAGGCATTCTCCAATATCCGCGCCCCTCGATCTAATAACAAATACCCCTCTACCGTCTGCACAAACGCCACCGCAACCGTATCCGTCACCGTGATCTCTATCCGGCTGGGAAACCGCCTGCTGATTTCTACTAAGCCCGCATAAGGCAAGCTATCCAAAATCCCCGCCCGCGCCGCATCCTCCCGCAATAAGAGCATATGCGATCCAAATTCAATCCCCGAGGCGTCAATCACCTCTCGGTCTGTGTAGCGGGTGTCGCCGTGTATCACGATCTCATTCACACGAAAGAAGACAGTGACACCGAGAAAGAGAACCAGACAGATAACCAAAAAGGTCACAATTCGCCCCAAAGGCGACCGCCGCCGTCTTCGCCCGGATGTATTATATTGTTGCCGATGTCGTGCCATAGGGTTTCATCCTTTTATCTGTTGTGACTAGCTGTTATATACGACCTTTGTAGGGGCGCACATTGTGCGCCCGCATGTTTCAATTCCTCGTACACCAACCAACAATGCGGTGGAAGACACAACCGCGGGCGCACAATGTGCGCCCCTACACGGGCATTCTCAATCTTCCACCCGCCCAATATCTGCCCCAAGGGCGGTCAGCGTTGCTTCCAAACTATCATACCCACGGTCAATATGGTGCACTTCCCCAATCTGTGTCTCCCCATCCGCGCCCAGAGCCGCAACAACCAAGGCCGCACCGCCCCGCAGATCCGTCGCGTCAACACGCGCACCGCTCAAGTTCGATACCCCCGTGACCACCGCCACACGACCCTCTAATTTGATATCCGCACCCATACGGCGCAGCTCTTCCACATAACGATAGCGGTTTAGGAAGATATTCTCAATAAACACCGTCGTCCCCCGGGCTTTGATACAAGCCGCCAGCAAACAGGGCATGGCATCCGTCGGAAATCCGGGGTAAGGCCGCGTAATCACAGGTGAAATGGCCTGTAAATTCCCATCTGACCGCATCCATACATCCTGCCCCGAAACAGCGATCTCACACCCGGCAGAGCGCAATGCCGTGATGACCGTTTCCAAATGCGCAGGCTCAGCATCCAATAACTCCAATCGCCCCCCGGCAAAGGCCACTGCGGACAAATAGGTAGAAGCCACAATCCGATCCGGCATGATGCGGTGTGTCACCGGCTGCCCCATGCCGCCCCCGGATATGGTAATCGTAGACTGTCCCGCACCCGCTATCTGCGCACCCGAGGCAAGCAAAAAACGTGCCAGATCCACAATTTCCGGCTCACGGGCGGCGTTTGTGATTACAGTCTCACCGTCCGCACATACGGCGGCAAGCATCACATTTTCTGTCGCTCCCACACTGGGACTTGTAAGGTTAATCTCCGTCCCGACCAATCCCCCGGTACGGCTGACAATGTTCCCGCCTACCTCTTCAATCTCAGCCCCCAGTGCACGCAGGGCTTCCAGATGTAAGTCAATGGGTCTTGGCCCGAGTTCACAGCCGCCGGGCAATGAGAGTGTCGCTTCTTTCATGCGACCCAGTATCGCACCCAGAAAAATGACTGAAGAGCGCATCTCCCGCATTAAGTCATCCGGCACATCACAGCGGGTGATGGTTTTGGAATCTATATGTACATCACGCCCCACCCGTGTGACCGTACAACCCAAATGGCGTAAAATCGAAATAGCAGCGTCCACATCTTTGAGATCCGGGCAGTTTTGCAAAGTGCTCTCGCCCTGCACCAGAATAGATGCCGCCAGTATCGGGAGCACACTATTCTTCGCCCCCTGCACCCGCAAGCTCCCCTCCAGTGGCCGCCCGCCCTGTATCTTGAGTTTTCCCATAATCCTGTATTCCCCCGAAACGTTTGCATTTGAAATCGTTCTCAACAATTTCTAGCTCATCTTATGCAAACGGGAGTTATAATGTACATTGATTGTGCCCTTTGTAGGGGCGGGGTCAGCCCGCCCGCAAAATTTTCTGTTGCGCCCTTGTAGGGGCGATTATCAATCGCCCGCGCCCTTGCTGCCCTTGCTGCCCTTGCTGCCCTTGCTGCCCTTGCTGCCCTTACTGCCAGCAAAACAAAAACCACGGGCGATTGATAATCGCCCCTACAAACCGTCAACCCAAACGGAACGGTTTAGAACCGTTCCCTACGATTTCTTCATCAAATCCAACACAATTTCCGTGATCCGCGCTGTCGCTTCGGGATTCCCCATATGCCGCATATCCGTCGCCATCTCAGAAAGCCGTCCGGGCTTTGCGAGTAGCCCTGTGACTGTATCATATAGGATATCACTGGTACACTCGCCCTCACGCAACATCACCGCACCGCCGCCTTGTACGAGGGCTAGTGCGTTTTCCTCCTGATGATTCCCTGTCACATAAGGAGACGGCACAAGTACCGCCGGTTTCCCCATGGCCGTGAGTTCCGCCAAAGTCGAAGCCCCGGCGCGGCAGAGTACCAAATCAGCCGCCGCCAATGTCCGCGGCATATCATAGATAAACCCCCGCAGATCAATCCCATGCTGGGCAGGGTCAGAAACCCCCAGCACATTGAGGGCGGATAGCATGGACTCAAGCCCACTCTCCCCGCCGCCTGTGGCGTGTATCTGCCAGAATTGCTCTGCTTGACACGCACGGCGAATAAAGTCCGGCATCATGGCGTTCATCTTAGCAGCCCCCAAAGAGCCCCAGAACGAGACCACCAAATGCTTGTCCGCCGGGATCCCCAGTTCCGCCCGCGCCTGCATTTGATCAAGCTCCAAAAACGCACCCCGCACCGGCGTCCCCGTATAGGAAACCCGCTTCGCTTTTTTATATTCCGCTTCTACCCCCGCAAAACCGGTCATCACACAGTCTACCTTAGGGGCAAGCATCTTCGTCGTAAGCCCCGGCACAGCGTTTGATTCATGTATCACAGTCGGAATCCCCATCTTGGCCGCCTGTTTAAGCACAGGGTAACAGACATACCCCCCCGTACCAATGGCAATATCCGGCGCGAAGTCCTTAATAATCCGCTTCGCCGCCCCCTTGGAGAACACCAGATTCTTCACCGTCTTCACATTATGCATCACACCCGAAACAGAAAGCTTCCGTTGCAAATTCGTAATCTTCACCGTACGAATCGCATACCCCTCACGAGGGACAAGCTCCGTCTCCATCTTCCCCTCCGCACCCACAAAGAGAATCTCACAATCCGGAAACAATGCCTTAAGCTGTCCCGCAACGGAGATCGCAGGATAAATATGTCCCGCCGTCCCGCCGCATGTAAATAAAAACCGCAATCAAACCCGCCCCTTAACTACTAATTGCTAACTGCTAATTGCTAATTGTCCTCTCATCCCGCCTTCTTCGCGGGAATTTCACGGGAGACACTCAATATCACACCCATACAAAGGAGCTGAAACCACAAAGCCGTCCCGCCGTAGCTGAAAAACGGCAAGGAGATACCCGTAGACGGCAGCAGATTCGTCACAACGCCCACGTTTAAGAATACCTGAAGCGCTAACATACTACTCATCCCCGCCGCAATCAATGTGGCAAACTTCGTCCGTGCATGGAGGGCAATCCAAAACCCGCGGATCACAAGTAAGGCAAAGAGAGAAAGAATCAAGATCACCCCAAGGAAACCCAACTCTTCCGCCACGATGGCAAAGATATAGTCATTGTGCTCTTCCGGCAGATACAAATACTTCTGGCGCGACTGTCCAAGCCCAAGCCCCAAAGCGCCCCCTGAGCCAATGGCATATAAGCTCTGCACAATTTGCCAACCCGCGCCCAAGAGATCGTCAAAAGGATTTCTCCACGCCACAATCCGGGCAGAGGCGTGCCCAAATTGGCTCACAACTACAGTCCCGGCAACAGCAAGCGCACCAAAGCCGCCGATAAACCAGCCAATCTGCGTCCCGCCAAGGAACATCATAGCAGCGCCCACAGCCAGAATAATTACAGTCGCCGACAAGTGGGGCTGGATCAATAACAGTCCTGCCAGTGGGAGCAAAATAAGCACAAAAGGCAACACGCCCCAGCGGAAGGTCTTCATTTTGTCTTTATACAAACAAGCCATATGCGCAAAGAGCAATACCACCGCAGGTTTTGCAACCTCAGACGGCTGGAATGTCGTAAACCCAAGACTAATCCAACGCTGCGCCCCGCCGCCCCGCACACCAATAACGGGAACTAGCAACAGAAGTCCAAGTGCAAGCAACATACTGGGCAGCGCAATCCGCCGATAAAAGCTTGTCGGAAACCGGCTCACAACAAGCATCAGCAACACGCCGGAGATGGCAAAGACCGCTTGGTTAAGGAAGTAAAAGGTAGGATTCCCGCCCGTTACACGACCCAAATCAAAATAGGCGCTGGCAAAACTAGCCGAAAGCACCATAATAACGCCCACACTAAGTAAGAGCAAAACCAAAAGAAGAAAAGGCAAATCCATAGGCGCTTTCCGTACACGCACAGTATCTTCTGCCTCACTGCGCAGCTTTTTCTCCTGTCTCGGTCTCATTAATTCATCCAAAGGTCTCCACCTCCCTGAAAACTCGTAGGGGCGGATTCCATATCCGCCCTGTCACTATAACTGGTGATTCCGTAAATTAGGCGGATATGGAATCCGCCCCTACAGGAATTTGTTCCGCTATCCATTTTACGCCCCATACCTCATATATATAGAAAAATACGCAATCACAGAACAAATCGCGCTCACCAGTGTAAACACGGCAAACACTTTACGCTCACTCCACTTCTTCCCCCGACCTGTCCACCCGCCCATCTCAAAGTGATGGTGCAGGGGCGCCATACGGAAGAAACGCTTCCCGCCTGTCGCCTTATAGTACCCCATTTGGATAATATCTGACATGGTCTCCAAAATATAAATCGCACCCAGGGGAATCAAAATCAGCGGTATATTCATGGCAAAGGCCAGTCCGCAGACCGCACCGCCTAAGAACAAGGAACCCGTATCCCCCATGAACACCTTAGCAGGATTAAAGTTAAACAGCAAAAACGCCACAAGCCCCCCTGTGAGCGCCGCCGCAAACATCCCAAGTTCCAGATAATACTGTCCCCAATGGAGGGCAAGTGCACCATAACAAAGCGCCACCGGCAAACTCACGCCTGTCACCAAGCCGTCCACCCCGTCTGTGATGTTCACAGCATTCACCGTACCCACAATGACAAAGGCGGCGAAGATCAAGTACACAATCTCCGGCAAGAAAATCGTCCGATGGAAAAAGGGAATCAGCAAATTCGGTGATAAGAAACCCAAATGCCGCAGTACAAGGATGAGCACAATCGCAACCACGAGCTGGATCAAAAACTTTTGCGCCACCGTAAGCCCAAGATTCTGCTTCTTCTTGAGTTTTTCATAGTCATCTAAAAAGCCGATCACCGCATAGAGGAGGGCAAACACATACACAATTACATGCCCAAACCGCCCCGCCCGCATGGCCGGGAAGCCGATTGTAAACACTGCAATCCCAATACCCACAATGAACATCAGCCCGCCCATAGTCGGCGTCCCCTGCTTTGCCATATGCCAAACAGGCCCATCCTCACGGATCTGCTGTCCCGCTTTCATGGCCCGGAGTTTGGGAATCAAAATCAAGCCAAAGCCCGCCGTCACAGCAAAGCTTACGAGAGCCGCCAATAAAAGTTGTACCGTCATATTAGCGCCCCCCTCTCTCCGCAAGATACTCTGCCACGATCACGCGTTCGTCTAAGTCAAACTTTTCTTTGCCGATAATCTGATAAGTCTCATGCCCCTTACCGGCAAGCACAATCACATCCCCGGGCTCATGCTTATCTATCGCATAGCGGATCGCCGCTGGACGGTCTTCCACTATGACATACGGTGTGTCCGTCCGGGTCACACCCGGTAAAATGTCCGCTATAATCTCCCCCGGCACTTCCGTCCGGGGATTGTCGGAGGTCACGATCACGAAATCCGACAAACGCGCCGCCGCTTCACCCATAAGAGGACGTTTGGAGCGGTCTCGATCCCCGCCGCAGCCAAAGAGCGTCACCACACGGCCATTTGCAAAGCCCCGGATGGCGGTGAGCACATTCTCCATGGCATCCGGCGTGTGGGCATAGTCAATGAGAATCGTATACTCCCCATCCGTCGGCACTGGTTCAACCCGGCCTTTCACACCCCTTGCCTGTCCCAATGCATCTGCAATCTTTGGCAGAGACACGCCCAGTGATAGTGCCGTCCCCACAACGCCCAGCGCGTTATAAATGGAAAACTCACCCGGTATATGTAAGGTCATCCGCTGAATCTCACCCGGGATGAGCACGGAAAACTCCACACTGCCCGTTTTGAGGCGAATACTCTTCGCCATCAAATCCGCCTCGTTTTTATCTACAGAGAAGCGCATGATCTCACAGCCGGAATCCTCCGCCACCTCACACATAATGGGTGCATACTGATCGTCAATATTGATAAGCCCAACGTCACTCTGCGCAAATAACTGCGCTTTTGCCAAGGCATAGGCTTCCATGGTATGGTGGAAATCCAAGTGATCCTGGCTCAGGTTCGTAAATACTCCAACTGCATACTGTATTCCCGCCACACGTCCCAAGGCGAGTGCATGGCTGGACACTTCCATCACCACATGGGTACATCCCGCATCCGCCATCTGACGCAGGAGCTTTTGCAGCACATAACTTTCCGGCGTTGTCCGCTCGGTTTCCAGTACCAAATCGCCTATCATATTCTCATTCGTACCAATGAGCCCGATTTTCGTATCCAGACACTGCTCTAATACGCTCTTGAGCAAAAGCGTCGTCGTTGTCTTCCCATTCGTACCCGTCACACCCAGCATCTGCATGGACTTTGCCGGCTGACCAAAATAACGCGCAGAGATCAAGGATAAGGCCACACGGCTATCCTCCACCAGCACATAGGGCACGTCAATTGCCGGCACAGTTTGACAAACCACAACAGAAGCCCCGCGCTCTACAGCAGACCCAATATACCCATGCCCATCCGTCTCAAAACCCGCAATGGCCACAAACATATCCCCGGGACGAACATCCCGCGAATCATAGCGGATATCAGAGAGTTCCATCTCTAAATCCGCAGTTATGGCCACCGGCTCTATATCAGTTAAAAGTTCCCTCAACTTCATTGGCAGTCCCTCCGCCTCTTATCTCTTGTAGGGGCGTACATTGTGCGCCCGCATGTATCAAAATCAAACATCTATCAAACACCTAAGAAAATCCCTCTCGGCTTGCATCAATCAAGGTGATCTCCACTATCGTCCCCCGCCGCACAACTTCCGCCGGCTCACGAGACTGGGTATATACAAGCACATTACTGTGATTAAGAGCCGAACCGCTCCGCCTTACATATAGCCCCCGTGCCTCAATGGCCGCCCGGGCTTCCTCATAGCGCATCCCCCGCACATCGGGGACAGTCACCGTGTCCTCTGACCGTTCGCTGTCCAGATATAAGACCACCTGCGTCCCAATGGAAACAACCGTGCCGCCCATGGGCATTTGATCGACCACCCGGTCTCCCTCACCCTGTACCCGAACGCTAAAGCCTTCAGCTTCAAGCGTCGAAACCGCTTCTTCTACAGCTCGCCTACGCACATAGGGCACTTGGGCATTCACTCGTTCGCCCGATTCATAACGCGCTCCAACACCAAGATGGGGAAGAATCTCCGCCAGCATCCGTCCCACAACGGGAGCCGCCATCTGTCCGCCAAAGACAGGCACATCCGTATTCGGCCCCGGCGATTGCAATGCAACTAAGAGCACAATCTCCGGGTGATCTGTAGGCGCAACACTGACAAAGGAGACAATATACCGCTTCCGCCCGGTTCGTACATATTCCACGATGTCTTCAGACGTACCGGTCTTCCCGCCGATCCGAAAACCCGGCACGGCAGCATTACGTCCTGTGCCAGAGCTTCCCCCTACAGTCTGTTCCATAAACATGAGCATGGTCTCGCTGGTCTCACGGCTGATCACTTGCCGGCGCACCGATGTCTCGTTCTCACGCACCACTGCCCCATCTTGCCCTACAACACGTTCCACAATGAAAGGCTCTAAAATATACCCGCCGTTAGAAAGCGCCGCAACCGCCGTCACCAAGCGCAGGGGCGTAATGGTAAAGGTCTGGCCAAAGGAAGCCGCCGCCAAGGAGGAGAAGTTCCCATTTGCGACAAAACTGTTCCAATCAGCCTCCGACCAGAACGCGCCCATGGTCTCGCCCTCTAGGTCTATGCCTGTGGTCTCAAAGATACCAAAGGCACGCATATACTCAAAAAACAGCTCCGGCCCAATTTCTAAAGCCAGCTCAACGGTAGCAATATTACAGGAGTTCTGGAATGTCTCCAGCAAGGTCTGCGCACCGTGTCCCGTACGCCGGGAGCAGTTCACAGGTTCAACACGCCCCCGCACATCTATGTGCCCGGCACAGTAAAATACCCGCTCATCGTGCATACACACAAGCCCCTCTTCCAAGGCAATGGCATAGGTAAGCGCCTTAAAGGTAGAGCCCGGCTCATATTCATAGGCAATGTTCTTGTTCCGCCAGCTATATTCCAGCTCCGTATTCACCGCTTGCCAAAAGGCCTCATCATTGTCGTTCTCGTCCGGGGGAAACTGTGCTCTCAATTCCTCCATCCGCTCCGGGGTGAGACGGCCATGACTGTTTGGGTTAAAGTCATTCAAACTCACCATCCCCAAAATCGCACCCGTCTGCGCATGCATCGCCAAGGCAAAGCCGCCAAGCTGTATGTCAAAATCCCGTACCGCTTGATTCATATGCCGCTCCATGATCTGCTGCACATGCATATCAATGGTCAAATGCACATCATGCCCCGGCTGGGCGCTGTAATAGTTCTCATAACTCGCCCGCAGCATCCCGATCCCGGAAACACCACTGCGCAAGCGTACAATTCTACCATCCACACCCGCAAGGTAACGGTCATAGCTACCCTCAACCCCATAGCCCATGCCGCCCCCATCTGCACCGACAAAGCCCAAGATATGAGACCCCGTCCGCTCACGAGGAAAATACCGCCGTGTGGCCGGTTCTAAAAACACACTCTGTAAGTCATGCTCCAAAATAAAAGCACGGACTTCATCTGCCATATCCCGCTCAATTTGTCTGCGCATGGTCTCATAGAGAGACCGCTCATTCTCCATTCGTGTGCGGATCATCGCCTCATCTATTTCCAGGATTTCTGAGAGACCCCGCGCAATCACATCTTTGTCATCCCCGTGATAGCGGATGGCCGCCGGGCTGATAAACACATTTTCCACGCTGGCGCTCATGGCCATCACATTACCGTTCACATCAAAAATCGACCCACGTCCGGCAGTCACTGCCGTTTCGCCCACCTGTTGCTGGATGGCAAGACGCTCAAACTCTTCGTGGTTGAGTATCTGGATATAAAAAAGCTGAACCGCAAGTACAACAAACGCAAGAACGCCACACACGCCCATGAGTACCAGTGTGCGGCGAAGTATTTGCTTGTTCGGCCCTTGTTCTCCCCGTCTCGATTTAGACATCCGCTTATCCCCCAGCTCTTTTTCCCTACCCGATTACACTTCCCATAAACAGTAGGGGCAAACCTTGTGTTTGCCCTGCTCCAAGGGCAGAGACACGCTCTGCCGCTTCTATTAGTTTATGAAGATAAAAACGGCAAATATTCCCGTAACAAGCCAACCAAGTGGGTAAATAACCCTGTTTCCTCCGTTGGGGTCACATGTAAAATCTCTGATACATCCGTCGTGGTACTACCGATCACCACCACTTGCCCTCGGGTGGCGTCTACCATCCCCAGCTCATAGCGGGCAAATAGTTCCACGGTTTCCGGGTGAAAGGCCATTTCATGGGCCACCCGCAACTGCTGCGCCTCTTCCTGCAACAAATTCGCCTGCCGATCCAGCCGCGCCATCTCGTGAGAGACAACCGCCAGTTGCATATGTGAGAGCACAACCAAAAGAAGCATCACAATCACAACCGCCCAACCCAAGACTGCAAACCCAGTCACACTCTGCCGTGCCGCACGCTTGCGTACCCGCGTCCGTGGCCGCGCTTGCTCTCGCGGACGTTCTGCTTCGCCCTCGTACTCACGTTCCCCGTGGTATGGAATCCCCCCAATCTCCGGCAAGGCGGAGAGGCGATCTAAATCATATGCACTTGTCCCCATCATCGCCGCATCTCTACCCATTTGGATTCCATCCTTTCACTCAAATCAAATTTCCTCTTAGGCTCCTTTTCCAACTGACGCCCCAAGAGCGAAGCGATTGGCTAGGCGGAAGGAGTGCCTGTGGTGCAAAGGAGCTATCGCAAAGCGACTGAGGATTGCCCTTATTCCCCTCCTTGGCGGGGTGGCGCGAATGCGCCGGGGTGGTTCTACGGATGGTCACGCGATGCGACCACCCCGCCGCCTGCGGGCGGCACCCCTCCAAGGAGGGGAATAGAATCCGACCCGGTCTTTCTCCATGTTTGGCAGTTTTTGAATCCGACCTCAGGCGACCCCTGCCACCTCCTTTGAAAAAGGAGGCTTTTAAATCCGCTCCGCCACACGAAGCTTGGCACTCCGCGCACGAGGATTCGCTTCAATCTCCGCCGCACTGGGCAATATCGCTTTTCGGCTCACCGCCTTGAGGGTCGGCACAAAGCCGCAAACACAAACCGGGAAATCACGCGGACAGGTACACCCCTTTATCCCCCGCGTAATCGCCGTCTTTACCAGACGATCTTCCAGAGAGTGAAAGCTAATCACCGCAAGCCGTCCACCCGGTGCAAGATGGGACACCGCGTCCGCCAGCATATCCTCCACTGCACCCAGTTCATCATTCACCGCAATGCGTATCGCCTGAAAACTCCGCTTCGCCGGATGTTGACGCTCCCGCAAGGCCGAAGCCGGCATAGCAGATCGAATCACATCCACAAGCTGTCCCGTGGTGGCTATCTCCCGCGCACCCACAATGGCTCTCGCGATCCGCGGCGCATAGCGTTCCTCGCCGTAGTCCCATAAAATCCGCCGGATTCGTTCCTCCGACCAGGTATTCACCACGTCCCAAGCGGAAAGTGCAGCCCGCTGATCCATCCGCATATCCAAAGGGGCATCTCCCATATAGGAAAACCCCCGCTCTACCGTGTCAAGCTGGGGGGATGAAACCCCCAAGTCGAATAGCATCCCATCCACCTGCGGCGTTCCAAGCCCATCCAAGATCGCACCGATCTCACGAAAATCTCCGTGTACCAGCGTCACACAGTCTCCGTAAACAGAAAGCTTCTCCCCGGCCGCCGTGATGGCGTCTGCGTCCCGATCAATCCCGATCAGCCGCCCAGTGGTGAGCCGCTTTGCAATCTCCAGCGCATGTCCCGCCCGTCCCAGCGTGCCGTCTACATACACACCGTCAGGCCGAATGTTGAGGGCTTCCAGACACTCATGCAAAAGAACCGATACATGCCCATCCATTAAAACTCAAGCTCCTCTAAGGCCGCCGCGATGTTCTCCGGCGTGGTCTCAATGGCTGAAACCTCCGTCCAACGCGCCGCATCCCAAATCTCCGCGTGATCACCAACGCCAATGATGGCCACTTCTTTGGAAAGTTTCGCATAGTCACGCAACTTCTGTGGCAAGAGGATACGCCCCTGTGCGTCTAACTCACACTTCGCCGCATGGGCAAAGAGCGCGCGAATCTTCTGCTTCTTCGTCTGGGGCATAGCCTTGAACTTCTCTAAAAACATATCCCAACTATCAGACGAATACGCCGACAAACACTGATCCGGTGCAACCGTCACATAGAAAACCGTACCCAGATCTTCTCGGAGCTTAGCAGGGATAAACAGACGCCCCTTGGCATCAACGGAATGTAAATACTCACCGGTCATGTTCCCCACCTCACCCCTTTCCGTGGGATCATGATGCACTTTCCACCACTTCGCCCCACTTTTGTGTTTCATTATAATATTATGTCATCCAAATTGCAAGCAAAATTTTTAATTCTTTAGATAAATTTAAAAAAGATGTCTATGGTTTTTGCTATCAAACGCAAAAACACCCCCGAGGAATTCACCTCGGAGGCGCGTATCACGCAGTATTTATAATTCGGCACAGAGCCCTTTGTAGGGGCGATTATCAATCGCCCGTGGTTTCAGCGTTTTCGGTAGTAAGGGCGATAAGGGCACGGGCGATTGATAATCGCCCCTACGAGTGCATCCTACAACCCCCGCCGCACCAACACCACCGCATGTGCCGCGATACCATCCCGCGCACCCGTAAATCCAAGCCCCTCTTCCGTCGTGGCTTTCACGCTGATCTGCGCAACATCCACCGCCAATGTCGCAGCCAAGACCTCCCGCATCGCCGGGATATGCGGCATCATCTTCGGTGCTTGGGCAACAATCGTCGCGTCCAAATTTCCCAACACATAGCCGGACTGTGCAATTAGTTCCGCAACATGCGCAAGCAAGGCCACACTGGAAATCCCGCGATAGCGCGCATCCGTATCAGGAAAATGCTGCCCAATATCGCCCAAAGCCAGAGCACCAAGCAAAGCGTCCATAATCGCATGGATCAACACATCCGCGTCCGAATGCCCGTCTAACCCCATCTCATGGGGAATCTGCACCCCGCCGATGATTAGATCACGTCCGGCAACCAGCCTATGTACATCATACCCGTGTCCAATTCTCATCTCCACTGCAAAATCGCCTCCGCTGCGGGAATGGCTGACACCTGTCCAATCCGCACATTTTCCTCTACACCCTCCACCAAACGGAGAGACACATTGAAAGCCTCCAACACCGGCTGCACCTCTGACATCTCCCCACTCGCCTGTGCATGTTGCAAAGCCGCCTTGAGCAAACTGCTCTCCACAACCAAGGGTGACTGCAACATCTGCAAACTCGCCCGTTCCGGCGTCTCACAGATCACATTATCCCGGACAATTTTAATCGTATCCCGCACCGAAACCGCTGGCGCTGACGCTCCATGAGCCTCCGCCGCCCGAAGCGTGCGTGCCAAGAGACTCGCCGTCACAAAGGGACACAGCGGATCATGGATTGCAATATGGGTGGTGTCCGC
>Ga0131853_10007436_pt1 | contig 19829 bp, 12 predicted proteins | sample TergutLab28metaG_FD_92764 | JGI IMG/M metagenome (GOLD analysis project Ga0131853, IMG submission 92764) | Labiotermes labralis P1 segment gut microbial communities from Petit-Saut dam, French Guiana - Lab288 P1 (version 2) (version 2) | ecosystem: Host-associated > Arthropoda: Insects >... | reverse complement strand
TGTTGTGGTGGTTGTCCGTTTCCTTTTTTTAATTATAAGGTTAAGTATGGGTGGGGCCCCCCCCCCCCCCCCCCCTATGCCTTCATGGCCTTTTTTTTTTTTTTTTTTAACTTTGACATATTTGTTCTTAAGAATGTCATCTTCTTGTTTTGGCCCCAGCCCTTCCTAGCTCCATTCCCTCCTGCCCCCCATCCCATAATATTCCATACATTCACTCATGTATTTTTGTCCTTTCCTTCTATGCCCATTTCTTAACCTGACACCTCCCCTTCAGCTCTGAAGATGGAGGCAGCATGTTCCACCTCACTGTTGATATACTTTCTATCAGACCACCCAGCTTTACATCCCAGAAGATTGTGATCTTCACAGTCATTATTGTAAGGAACTGAAATCTTCCACAGAATGTGTCTACTTACTGATTTTTTTTATTTATTTTATTTTTACTACCACCTGAAGGTACCCCAGCAAGTAGTCTCTCATTACAGAGAAATCTGGATTTAACTGCTACCTTGGTAGGCAGAGTGACAGGCCTTGGATGAGAGTATGTAATGGTATGACAAAGAAATATTTTCTAAATATGATATTGTGCGTTAAGTGAGTCCATCAATATACCATGGCATCCTCTGGTGCTGCAGAAATAGAAGATGTCATCCACGTTTGGAGAGTAGCTGCAAGTACAGTGAATAGGTAGGTAGTCACATACAGCCATAGACAGAAGTGTCCTGCAGCTCTGGGGTTGGATAAGCCACAAATAAATAACACTTCACCATAAGGACCAAGCATGTTACCCCTTGATAGTGGGTGCCTCAGTGAACTCATGTGAACATGGTAATTCTATAAAGGATGGGGGATTTCTGTAGTAGCTGAGGAACCATCAGCTTCTTATACTTTCTCATATCTACTGAGTTCTATGTAACTTTCAGGGATAATTAGTGGAAAACTGAGAAAGAAGTGGCACTGTATATTGCTATGGTTATCAGGTAGGCAAAACTGTTTAAGTTATTTCCTTATGGTGCTTATGGCCAAATATTATTCTAAATGTTTGGAATGCCTATTTGTTGGCATGCGTATGCACTGTTTGATTTAAACAGTGTGGAGCTCACAGTTAAGGTTTATAACTTTAGCTTGTATAGTGGATGAGTTATATAAATTAATTCTTCTCTTCAGCGCATCTGGCATCCCTGACATATAAAAACATTATTTATGCTGTCCACCATTCTACCATACCTGTGTCATCTACCTTTTATCTTCTACAATTATTAGTTGCATTGGAAACATAGTAGAAGTAGGTGAACACATTTTCCAGGATTCCGAACACAGTGATAGGCATTTTACAATGTCATTTTTGTGTATTATATATATATATATAAAATATTAACAAAGAAAGTAATCATAACCCAGACAAAGATCATAAACTTTGCCTATCATATTTATGAATAAAGTATGCTCTCATATGGGCTTTTACTTCCTTCAGCACTACCCATGCTTTGTGAGAAACCAGAAAGTTATCCTCCTGCACTCTATTTGTACTATAAAAGGGAAGAACTGAGGTAGAGTTCTTCCCTTCATGTAAGTGTAGCACTACCCAATGATGGTCACATTTATCAGTTGAAACATGTAGTGACTGTGATGAATAAATTTGTATACAATCAAAATATCTATAAATATTCACAATTGTGAATATTTATAGATGTGTTTGCTATACCAATGGGGATGTTTCATATAAAATTTATGTGCAATCATTTATACTGTTGTATTGTATGGAGAATCAATAAACCAACATTGATCAAATACAACAGATTGTTGTTACCCAAAAAATAAAAATAAAAGAGAAGATGCTATAGCATGAACACAGAAATACTGCTCTGGTTTCCCATATGAGTGCATTTCATTCTTCATTCAGTAGGGTGCATAAATCCTATCTCACCTTGACAGTCAATGTGTAGACCATATAATGTGTCCAATTTCCCCAAAATGCAAGCTGTGTCCAAAAACCAAAAAGCTAACTAAGGGCAGGTGCACAAGTCATTGTCCCTTGATCTGATTAGCCATTCCTGAATATGTAATGCATTACTGGGGCTATGATGCAGAAATCTAATAATTGTAACACTGAATGTGCTTGTGGTAGCAAATTTACAGGGAGTGTCAGTGAGACATACCATGCTTCATGGCCTTATCAAGCCATAGATGTACACTCCTGAACCTTCCATTTATCCATGACTCTTGGCGAGGTTGACAAATTCCACATTTGTGTTGGTTGTCCTGTCTGTGTGATGAAGTTGAAATCCTGTTATATTGAATAATGATAATTTATATCTAGAGCCTTTAACAGTTTTCCCTAGGTCCTCAGCACCCTTTCCAAGAGTGGCATTTGGTTTACAAATACTAATATAAAATTTACTTCAAAGTTTTCATGAACCAAGGGTCCATTTTCGCTCCCATCACCACTCCTTATCATTCCTGCCCTTATAATTTTCCAGCATATGATTTGATTTTACTGATTGTTTTTGCTCGAGGCTGGGACTTTATTGGCCAAATGCCATGCTAGAGTACAACAAGTCTGATTATTTAATTTTCAACTGCAAATGAATTTATTAAGATTCATCATCGGCAATGCTGTTAAAACCCAAAATGTGACAAAGTGAATTATTGCCAAAGTAATCAAATTATTCAGTTCTCCATAATAATCAAAACATTCGATGGAGACCACACTGGAGATCGCTCGTCAATGTAGTTTATGTACTGCATTCTTCGTACTCTTGTAATGCTACCCTGATGATGATCACAAAATTGATCAAAACATGTTGGTAATTAATACAATGTGATAAAACAGATGTCATGCATGTGCGTTTGTTGGTTTTTATTATATACTTTTAAATTTCCTGTAACACATGGATATGAGACATATTAAGCCAAGTACTGTGTCAACCTTTTGTACTATTTTGTATTCACCACGACACTTATGTCACTTATTGACAGGAACATTTTGATGCTTACTATTGTGACATATGTACAACTGCTATAGGCTAAGTACCAAAGGCACAGAAGAATCTTATAGGAACGAATTACGGTTACAGAAATTACACAGCAATATATGGTAGAAGTCACATGAGTGCAACAGTAAGAAACAGTAATATAGAAGAGCAATGAAAGAAAATACCACCACACATGACAGTGATGCTGCAGCAGTCAGCATGGGAACACACACACATATTAATGAACTGGACATAAAACAATGTAGGTTGTTAATAAATACTTTATAGAATAGTATTAACTACAAAATATATGTAACATAAACCTCATTACACTACCCCTTTGTCTTTGCTGGTATAAAACCAGTAAATCTTTAAATTCTTGCCATTGCAGAGGTACATATCCGTCTGTTTGATAAATGTGTGTCCATGTGAACACAATTAACATGATCATCCTTTTTAACTTGGTTGTCCCAACATGCTCAGTCCGGTAGGTGATCCCCTTTCAGGAAACGGGTGTGGTTCACCGAATCAAATATAATTTTAGTTATTTCTTTTTACTTGTTTTATTTACTTAATTTATTCTTGATAAAATGAAACAAAGGAATGCTGTATCAAGTTAAACATCTAAATCATTTTATTAAACTAACAGTCACCTGTACTCTCTCACTCACATCACTCTTGTGCGCGACTGCTTTCCTTACTGGACTGCTAGCATCCATTGTCGGCTACTAACGTTTTCTCATTTAAATCTCTCCCTGTACAACCCCTCCTACCTATCGTCAACAGTTCCTGAATATACACTGACAGACCGTCTGTAACTGATGCCAGCAAACCTAATAAACAATTATATAAAAAATGTTCGGCTGCAACAGATTTCATGAACAGCAACTGAAACTTGCCTTACTGAAACTTATATGATTAGGTGAAATATATGGCATGGAAACAAAACATATTCATAGTGAGTAATTGGAGGTAGGATAGGAAAACCTTTAACATTAATTTCTTTTGATCACAGGCATTTGTATTCAGATTTGTATATGTACATATCAACGTAGACATCAGTCACGGCTTTAAACGTTAAACAATTCATAAACACAATAAATGGCTTTTGCATTGAAGTATCATATCGGGGCTGCTGAAAGGATGGCTTGTCAGAAATCAACTCACTGTCAATGTCACTAATTATTCCTTCATAACCAGATATTTTATGATGCAAGGGAATACAATGCAGATTACTGGTTACTAACTACTGAGGCAGTACATTTGCCTGCAAACAACATAGTGCAAGGTGCTCCAACCCAGAGTGGGTCAGTACTAATGCACACAGTTATCAAAGGTTGTTGACATAAATCATTGTATAACATACCTACTATAGAAACACTAGCTGAGATGTTGCTCACATCGCTGGTCACCACACACATTCTTGCAGGAATCCAGTAGTTCATATGTTCCTCACACTGGCTTTCACTAGCCATTGTGACAGCACTGTGTTATGTCAGATAACTCGTGACAAACTGAAGTTATATGGGCATGAGTCAACTGTTCATTCTGAATAAACTTGTTATAGATGTAAAACACAAGAAAATCAAGAAAAAAACGAAGAAAGGAAAAAATGGTTACAACTGAAGACAAGAATGTAACACATACATTAATAAAAGAAATCAAGCAAATAAAATTTGCACACAAAAGAAGAAAAAATACCTCAGCAATAAAATAACCCTAACAGAAGAAAACCACAGGAGGAATGAAACTAAAAAATTCTTTGAGGGATTACAGAACTATAAACAAGTAACACTTCCAATAATATGCAAAGATGCAGAAGATAATGTTATATCTCAACCAGACCTAACTCTAGAAAGATGGAAAGACTATTTCTGTAAGATTCTTAATATATGAGAAGCTAGATATAAAAACCATTATAAGAAAATGTACAAATAATCAATCACAAATCTCACTATCATCATACAATGAAATATGTTTTATAATCAATAGTTTAAAACTGAACAAGGCAGCTGGTTCTGATAATGTATCTCCATAATTACTTAAACATGGAGGTAGAACACTAAAACAAGAACTACATAAATTAATCCTAATGATATGGAATAATGAACAATTACCACAACAGTGGAATGAAGGAATTATCTGTCCAGTTTATAAGAAAGGTGACAAACCTAACTGTAATAATGACAGACCAATTATATTATTAAATATAGCATACAAAATATTTGCTATTTTACTGAATAAGAGATTAATAGAGAATACAGAGAATAAACTGGAAGATAATCAAATGGGGTTCCACCCAAATAGATCTACTAGAGATTAATATCTTTATTGTAAGACAGATTTTTGAGAAAAGCTATGAACATAATATTAATCTGTACAATATATTTGTGGATTATACACATGTTTTTGTCTCTGTTCATTGAAATAGGTTAAGAGAATGTTTAAAGAAATTTGATGTTCCAGATAAATTAACCTTGATACACACAAAAGCAAGAGTTAAGGTAGACAGAGACTTTATAGAGAAATTTATAGTAAAATGTGGAGTCAAACAAGGAGATCCCCACCATATGACAACCACGGATTAGCCACACGTATAACTGCACAGGACAGACAACGGTCAGACCAGCCAAACATAACATAACCTACACATCTACATGTAAAATCGAGGTACATTATATATATGGGATCTGAGTAAATCAAAAATACATATAAAAACATATAATCGTCTATTATAATTACAGGCATGCCGCCACCACACCAATAATATCAACAAAAATAAGAACAATTCAATAACTTCATAAATAGGAACATTTACTCCCTGATGATGATCCTTTAGGATTGAAACATGTAAGAGTGATATAAATTTTAATGGATTAGACCTATGTATTTTTGCGTGTGTTTTACAAAGTGTATTAAAATAGTGTGCAATTAGTTGGTATTTTAAGGTAAAATTGATAATACTGCATGGTAACAAAAATTAAAATTAAAAAAAATAAACAGTATTGAGGAGGGATTGCAAGGTTCATCCTGATAGAATATGGAATAGTATCTGAAGAAGAGTGTAGGATTTTGGGCTTCACTTAAGGCGAGACAGAAACAAAATTTTGTCTTCTAAATTCCACCTCCTTCCCCTTGGCTTGTGTCTGCTATTCCTAATAATTGCTGCCATTAACCTGACAGCCTCTACATTCAAAGAATTTGATATTTCCTGCATCTTTGGATCACTGTCCACATCACAGAGATCTTTCAACTTCCTTGATCTGTAATTCTTTCTCAGTTTACAGAGTGCACTCTCCTTTCTCAAAATTCTATGATAAAGATTTTCATTTTCTTGGTGTCAAATCTTACATGGCCAAATTAAGTTCCTTTCAGAGAGAATGCCTCGCTCTAGGCTTCAAGGCAGAATTTTGGTCATTGAAGGACCTGAATTCCTCATCAGAAGCATCTAAGCTGAGGGAAAAGAGGTATCTTCCACTGAAAAATATGTTGGCTGCTGGTGGTTTAGGTTTTCATACAGAGAATTCAGTGGAGGTGGCAGGACTTTCTATGTGGATAGGAAGAGGTGTCTCAATATGGGTTGAGGACCGAGGCAACTTGCTATACGTTCTCAGGGATGGCAGGCCATGAAGGCTGTTCTCCTCATGAGTTAATTCTGAGGGTAGTGGAGGGGGTGGCAGGACAGGAAGGTTACTGTTCTCAGGACTTATTTCTGAGGGTTTGGGCTGGAAAGGGTTGGTAACGTGGATGGAGAAGGTTGTGGGATGGAATGTGAAGCCAAGTCCAAGCCACATGGAACTACCAGTCTGTTCAGACGTATCCCTTCAGGTGTCGTGAAGTCTGTCGGCAAGAATTGATCTTGGCATAAAAATTTGTTGTGAAGGAACGCAGCTTCCTCCTTGGTGCTCAGTTGACCAACTTTCTCAGCCCACAGTTTTGCACTGTAAATAAGTAAATGGTTATACTACAATCCCAACATAATGCAACATTAATTCATGTGTAATCCTAAATAATGAACACTTAGTGGCTTAATGCATGTTTGAGTTTGTCATATTCAAAAACTGTGGATTGCAAAAGACACTGCAACTCTTATTATAATGCATGGTACTACATTCAGTAACCACGCAAGAGTCAGTTTGTGGTAACAACGTTTATGAATTCTGTAAGGCACCGAAAATTGGTTGTATGGCATATAAGTAAGTGGTCAAACACATGGTCTGTAATTTTATGAACACACCACACTGCATTCCTGGGCAATCTGAGAAGTTTCCCTCTCCATTCCCTGTGCCGCGACGTGCACCCTATGGCGTAACAAAGTCGGTATCTACCATCCATTGAGAATTGCGAACAACGCAAGTTGTTCTATGCATATGCAATGCAATGCACAACACTTGCATATGAAATGTTATGCATTAAAAAACGGTGTGTTACGTTCAACATATAAGCAAGAAACGTATCTTCCACAACGGAATGAAAAGTACAGTAACTATATTGAACACCCCCATGCTGCGTAGTGTCTTTCTCAAATGCATGAAACACACCAGGATATGCACATATAAAATGAAGTCCATAACAACAAAACCCTTTAGTTTACGTTACACATATAGAAGAAACTGCAGTTCCACAACAAAAATGAAACTAACCGCCACACAACAAGACGGATGACCCACAATAAATATACCCCGAAAAACTGAAACATAAGTTCTACCCACCTTCGGCAAAGTCAGCGCACAGCAAACTAGCTGTCTTGTGATTCGTTCCGGCCACAGCACAGCCCGTTCATGTGACTCGTCACCTTTCTGACACCTGTTGTCATCGATAAGAAATACCTAACTCTCAATCCAGTCGCTGGTACCATGGATCAAGAATAGATGTCACTTTCCTGTTGCCGCCACCCGTATTACATTCTGTGATTATGGATGGTTATAACTACAGACCAAAAATGACGTTATAACGGGATTGAATGCGTGATGGTAATATGCGATATAGTGGCATTGTCAAGGAACACATTGCTACTGGCTTCTGGTGTTATGTGTTAATAGTGGACTGAAGTTTGAGACGTATAAGTACGTGATATAATGTACGTGTTTATAGTATAGTGCAGAGAGTCGAATATGGGTGACTTCGATGGTGTGTAACGGTGTGACGGTTCTGACGTGGAATTGACAGATCGGAGTATCAGCATGTAACGTGCATTATGTGGTCTAATTTTGTTTGAAACCACCCCAAACTGTTTGGGTTGATTTTGCAGTCATAAATAATATCCAAAAGGTTAGCAATATTCTCTTTAACATTTCGTTAAACGTAATCATTACCAACATCACAGTTATGTGAACTTTTTAAAATAAAAATATCACATTTATTGCAAAATTACAGATCAGATTATATTTTCCCATCCTTTACAAAAAATGTAAAGGTGAAGTACCTGTGCGCACCTTGAAGGTGTATGAGGGAGTAGAGGTGTAACTTCACACATTCTTAACCTTTGCACTAGATGGAACTAGGTGGTCAGCGTAATGCCATGGCCTCTGTTCCCCAGAAGAAAGAGAACCCGGAACTCATTGAACAGGAGGCTGGGTGGGGCCTCAGAGTTGGTCGGGGCATTTGAATAAGAGAATATCTCTTGGCCCTGCCATGCAGCGAACCACTTGTTCATCCTGCCAATAGCCTAGTCACCATACCAATTACACTAATCCCATTCCAACTAAAAATGTAAAGACTGAATTGTACAAACCCATAATTTTAACACTTGTTTTGTATGGGTTTAAACATTTTCTCTCAATGAAAGAGACAGAATTAAAATTCAAATACAGTGGCAGACCCACCTGATTTGCAGGTATTTCAAATCACATTTTTGTTTGTTTATGGAAGATTTGTGGTAACTGTTGTGCATCGTGGTGTGCGTCTCTTCCTTATTTTTTTTTGTTCCCCTCACTAGTGCATGTACAAAATTCAGCTACCATGGCAACTTTCAGCCACTAAGGCCTTTCTTGTAAACACTAACACAAATATTTTAATGTTAATTTTATATATTTTTCATATTTTCATTCCCTTAACCCATTTTTTTCCCATAAGGTCATAACTTTGTGCATTGTGGTTAACCTTTTAGAGGATTTTTTCAATGTAATTAATGAGAGCAGCAAGGGTTTGCTGTTTGTGGAGAAAAGTCTGTCCCAGTGCCATTTCCAGTAATGCTGTAAGTTGTTACATCTACCATTGACCCTTTGTAGTCCAGATGCTGACATATCATTAGATTGGGGGGGGGGGGGTAAAAAAAAGGAGTAGCAAAGCAAGAATAATGATTAGGATTTAGGAGAATAGGGTGTTGCTGGGAATGTTTGGATCTAAATAGGAGAATGTAACAGAATACTGGAGAGACATGCATAGTGGTGAGCCTTATCATGTGTACTCATACAAATACTGTTTGGGTTAATGGAAACATTGAGGATGAAAAATTTAGGGTATTTATCATGTATGGGAGAGGTTATAAGTGCATGTAGAATTATGTTTGGTGAAGGGAAATGGAAGCCATTACTTTGGAGACCTGGGCATAGATGGGAGGGTAAAAATAATGTGGATTTTTAAGCAGCAGGGTGTGAGAAGATGAGCTGGATGTACATGTGTGTGGCTCATGGGATACAGTGACAGTATTGTGAAAATGGAATGAATTGTGTATTTTATGTAAAAGAGTTTCTTTGCGAGTGGCTTTTAGAAAGGGTTACAATTTTGTGTTGAAATTCCATGCATTATAATTCATTTCTACAATTTTAACCAACAAATGCAAATAATTGTCATTTATTTCATAATAATATTTTTAAACATTAAACTCTTACATGTTTCAAGCCTTACTGGTCCATAATAAAGGAGTACAATCGTTGTTGTGTACTGTACAACAGTTACTAAACAACAGCCTGTAGTATATGTTGAAAAACTGGTGGGATTCTTCAGTGTAAACTGAATTTATGTGGTGAACAAAATTGTTACACAGTAAACTGGAGCACTGTGTGAATGTATTGTGGTATTTTAGTTATTCATTATTTAGTAATTTACAGTGCTTTCTTTCGCATTATAGAAAATCTTGAAGATGTCGCAGATTTTGGCTGTAGTCCATCGGACAGCACGTGGAAGGTCAGCAGCTGAGTATGAGGATCTAGATGAACAAGCTGCTGATTCTCTGCCAAGTATCGGCAGTATCTCAAGACAGCTGGAAGACAGTTATGGCACTCGTATTGCAGGGGCTGATGATATGGAAATGACATCTGTGTCTGTTGTTCCTGATGGTATGTATATTCCAGTATGAGGATTTTTTCCTTTGTATATTTTCGCTTCTACACAAGCAGTGAATGCATTTGGCTTTTGGAGAGATGTGGAGGTCTCTTTTGACTCACCCAATATCCAAAAACAAATTTATGTGTGAACATACATTTTTCTTCCAGATACATTCACTGTGACACAGGCAGTGAATGCATTCGGCTTTGGCAGGTTTCAAGTGAAACTGTCCTTATTCACTGGGCTCTGTTGGATGGCAGACAGCATGGAAATGACAATACTGAGCATTCTGTCACCTGCACTGCATTGTGACTGGCACATCACGCAATACCAGCAGGCTCTTACAACAACAGTAAGTGTCTCAAACTGTTAGTAATTCTTACAAGAATTTGGGAAAACATTCAGAATCTCTGTTTCTTTTACAGTAATGTAGTAGGTGTCTGTCACTAATCAGATGAATAGGAGTCAAATGAGCAGCATCTTTGTGCTGTATGTGAGAGATTATGGGTTCAGATCTTGGCCCACAGACTAGCTGACTTCACTCATGATTTTTATGGTTTTTCATCGCCCATTCCAGGTAAATGATAGCGTCGTACTTCAAGTTAGGCAATGACCACTTCCTTCCACATCCTGTGTACCTGTTTTTTCAGATGTCAGCTGCCATACCATTAGACGATGTACAGTCCAAGCTACTAACTGCATTATCCAATAAAATTAAAATGTATCAACAACACTGTGAACAGGCTTGGGCTTAATGTCAAATGAACCTGCAAAACTGAGAGGTTTAGAACAGTTTGCAAAAAGGGAAGCATCAGTTCAAGCTGATATATACTGTTCTTTGTAAGTTTCTAGGTTTTGATGGAACTTTGTTGAAAATCAGTATCTCTAGATGACATCACTCCATGTATGTAAAATTTCTGACCGACATAGCAGTAGTGTGGTTACAAATTCTGTGTTGTAGGACCATACTTACTGTGTTGCTTCTGTCTGTGTACATATTTAGGCACGTTCGCAGAATTGCAAAAAGCAACTATCATCATCCCTGTCTGTCTGTCTGCACATAATGGTTCGGCTCCCACTGGACAGATTATTATGTTCCTGATATTTGAACATTTTTTTTAATCTGTCAAGATAGTTAAAGTTTCATTAAAATCTGACAAGAATAACAGGTACTTTATGTGAAGACCGAAATACAGTCTTGATTATATCTTGCTCAGTTCTTCTTAGAATGAGAAATGTTTCAGACAAAAGTTGTAGAGAAAATAAAACCACACATTTTATTTTCAGTAACTTTCTTTTTAATCATGCCATTTATGAGATAATGTGGAAAAATATTCTAGAGCCGGGCAGGCCACAGATGACAATATGGTGCATGCACGTTGTGTACTGGATAACTAAGACTACAAACACACATTAATAATATGTAATAATTATTTTCCTCTGCAACAATGGTTGCCAGAACGTTTCTCACTGTTATGTGTACAATGCCCGCTTTGTTTTACTTCTTTCAGGTTGTGTTCCTCGGTATGATGCTTAGTTCTACATTCTGGGGAAACTTAAGTGATCGGTATGGAAGAAAACAGGTTAGTAGAGTTCGAGATCTGAGGTTCTCACAACAGTGTTGCTGAAGATTGAAGTCTTCATGGATGTCACAGTGCATTGACTGGTAAAGAGTTGCTTATGATGCAGAGGCTCACTGCCATCATTAGTGGTTACTAATCATTGCAGAGCATTGTCCCAGAAAACTTGAATCCCTTTGTTGGTAGACATTCTTGAGGAGTTTTACTTTCATAAGTGTAAGAGACTTGTGTTTCATCAGTCATATTTCTGAAAATAATGTGACTTGAAGTGAATTTTGGTTCTTCTGAGTTGAGTGAAACTGGATTTTCAGTTATGAAAATGAGATCAGAACACACATTAGTTATAACACTTAATAAGATGTATTTGATGCTACATCATTCCTCCAGTAGGCAATCATACTGAAGAATACTTCTTTGTGTTCTGGGAGCTTTTGTGTACAGTGTAACCAATATTTCATTGTTTCACACCTCAGTACAACCTTCACTAACTCAGTATCATGTACGTATCTGCAAATAACACTCCAGACACTGCCTTACACAAAAACACATCTGCTGTAAGTAATCATGGATGAAGCAACAAAGTATGAGTTCTGTTTGTTAATTTGTTGTGACCATATCTCATTCCTGTGACTTTTCGTTCAACTGCTATTGTGGCAGTGCAGTGGCTGGCTACTTATAAAATCATCTTTTAATTTTTCAGGCACTAACATTGTGTGCTGTACTTTTGTTCTGTTATGGCCTCCTGAGTTCATTGGCACCAAACTACCTGTGGATCCTGTTTCTTCGTGGACTTGTGGGATTTGCTATTGGTTGTGTACCACAGTCGTAAGTAAAACTCATTAGTTGTCGTGTTGTGGAATGTATGTTTGCTGATGTGGTGATCATGACTTTATCTACTTAAAATTTCTGTGATTATTTGAGTTGTGCTTCCTTTTTGTGCAACATACAGGATTCTGGTGATTCTGTGTGTCTTTTACTATAATCCTTGAAACAATGACTGATGATAATTTGATGCTAAGACTGTTCCAAATGTGCAGCCATCAGTATCTTGTCATTAGATAGGTAACCAACTTCATGATGTGAGGAATGAGTAGCCTGAAAACGTAATCTTTCAATAAGCATTCTGACGGTTTTGAAAGTACATTCATATTCAGTTGTATTGAGATTTATGTGGCATTGTCTGTTGCATCTGATAATCTGTGAAAACAGTTAATTCCCCACTGTTAACCATAACATTGTAGTCGTCAGTTAGAACAACACTTTTTTGTAACAACAGAAAATATGCAGTCCCATCCATGATATTATAACCAAGTGTTACTGTATAAGACTCATTATATTATCACTTGAATAGTGTGAGTTGTACTTTCTGAGGAATCGAAAGATCTTGTTTACCACTTTGGGAATTTACCACACTTATGCAAACATAAGGTGTTAATTGTTTCTTGTACACGTTGTCTGGAAAATGAGTGAGCAACTTATAATCACACACAATTTTAAGTGTGATTTGTGTAGGTATTTTTCTGAAACTTGAACTTTAAGAGAGGGATCATATATTCAGGTAAATACAAAGGTTACTGCCTTTATGAATAATGGATACTTTCGTACAAAAGTTAATATAGATTGTGTTTATTTCTGTGATTAAGTAGGGTACCTTCCAAATAAAGGGGAGGAAAATAAGCACTGAAAATTCCTACCCTGCATATTATAATTTTGCACTCATGTAGTTGATCTGTACAGTCCAGTTTGCAAGATTTAAGTCTTCTGGGATATTAGCTGTGCGGTATACAAAATACCATAGGTACCAACATTTTAGAGGAACCTGATATTTCTTTACATAGAGTCTAATAGTCATTGAGTGAAATAAAATGGATGTGATATAGACTCATTCTTGTACCCTGCAGGTGGAGGCAACTGAGTCCTCTGAAACATTGATACCTTTCTACTGTACACCATAGTATCACATAGGACACTAACCATAATATTCACCACCAACAAGAACTTAAAATATCATGTAATGGAATTTTCAATCAAAGAGCCCTTTTAAGTGTATAGCACACTTGCTTTGTGTTCTAGGTTCAAATCTTGGGCCATATACTGCCCATGCTGACTGGCTTTTTAATGAGGTATTTGCTCTTGCATGATGTTGCTGAGCTTTGGTAGCTTGTTTCTGCCATTTTGGGACAGGTCACTCCTGTCTACAGGGGTCAAGCTTGACCCTTGAAGATGGCACTTATACGTTGTCTTGAGATGTTGGTAACCAACTACCAACCTGCACTGTAAAACTTTCAAGAAGAATGAAGACCTGAACTACACATTATAGAAGCCTAAAATCTCATAAGTGTTTCTTGCATCTCCTCAATTTCTCAATGAAAATGTCAGGGTAGTACATAAAATTGGGGTAGAATCCTGGTGGGGACGAGATTTTCCGCCTGTCCAGACTGGCCCTGGGGCCCACCCAGCCTCCTGTAAAATGGGTACCTGGTCTTTCCCAGGGGTAAAGTGTGGCTGGGGCATGCTGCTGACCACTCACCCCCTTCTAGTGCCGCGGTCATGGAAGAGTAGAGCTATACCTCTACCCACCCTTTGGGCCACATCAGGTCTGTAATGGGATGACTTTACCTTTACCTTTTAGTACATAAAATTATACCACATCCTTTCTTTCACATCATTTTCAATTAAATATTACTATTTGTCCCATAATTTGATGCTGTAAAGTGTGATTAAAAAAATACCAAGAATAAACGAGTGTATTACAAGTGAGATTTGAGGTACTTGTGGTGAGGATCGAGATTGCATTCTTCTGGGTGTGACATCGTATAGTTTTATAGATTGGTACAAACATTTCAAGAGGTAGGTTTTTTCCAAATTTAGTGTAGTAGCATCATGTGCCCGGAAAGTATAGACAGTGCATTCCTTCAAAACATTGACCACTGTCTACCAAACTACACAGCATCACATCCCAGAATGCTGTGACCTAAATATATTCCAGATTATCATTTGTAATTAATGGAGTGATATTATGGCCTATTGATCATGTCTTTGTGTAAAGCACTCAGATTGTGAGGGGGGGTGAATAATTTATTGTGTTTCAGTGTGACGCTGTATGCCGAGTTCCTACCAACAAAACAGAGAGCAAAATGTGTTGTCCTGCTGGATGTGAGTGTTGTCAGTTGCTAAAATACACTTCATCTTCCACATTACTGTTCTTCTTTCAGGTTCTTGGCTTTTGGAAATGGACATTTTAACACCAATCTATAAGCAGTCAACTAACATACTAATGGAACCTAAAAATTGCAGTAGCTCAGTCTATAGAGTGACTACGCTAAGAGCTGGACAGCCAAGAAATCATGGTTTTATTCCTGGCAGGGGCATGAGATGTTTCTCTTCTCAGTGTGTCAAGACTGGCTCTATAGCATACACAGCCTCCTCCTTTTAAATGAGCACTTGAGTCTTTTTGCCAAGGGTCATGCAGCAGGGGTACAAAGTTGACCACTTGTGTCCATGTGTCTCTGAGGTTAGGAATGTTCAGAGGTAGACCTCTACTCCCTTTTATAGCTTCATAACCTGCAGAGGGACATCTGTACATTTACTTTTATGTTTCCTTAAAAATCATGCTGCATAAATTGTAGACTTTACTGTAACATCCAGAGTTAATTTTACGCAGTACAGCGCACACACGATTTTATGGTTCAGCTGATGTATGCATCTAAACCTTCATGCAAGCCAGAAGGAATGCATTGAAAGCGTCTCACTTTGTACCATCATTATAACTTGAGCCGACAGTAGTGTTTATAGCAGCTGAATGGAATTTATGAGCTTGGTGTAGATGAGAGGAAGGGTGTAGTGGAAGATAAAAGTTACAACCAGGCATGCAATTGTAAATCAAGAACCCTATTTGATAACATGAATCAAACAATATTTTGCCTGGCTCGGTTTTTTCATATATGGAGGCATTTACATTATTGGAAATGGAACACAGTGAAGATCAGCCTTGCGGATTCACTGTGACCGTTATTTGTCATGTGAACTAAACTGAGTCTGTAGGTTGTAGTCATTATGGTTGGTCAGAATGCTGTGGAACACTGAGGGTCATCTCATACTTCTGTTGAGGCTTTGGATTAGACATGAGATGTTTTTCTGTTCTCCAGTGCATCCAGAGTGGGTCTGGCTTCTGCCTGGCCGTGTATTCACTGTGTACTGTGGGGTTCATTCCCTGGGAATAAACCACCCAGAACACTGATCAGGCAGGTCATCTCAATCTAGTGCTGATCTTAACCTCTAAACGACTGGGATGGTATTTAATTTTCGGGCTTCAGTTTCTGAAAAATATGAGTATTAGTTGAACAGTTGCTTCTTTGGAACCTATCTTATGATCACATTTTGAATGCAAAGGTGCTTGTTAATTACAGTCTCTTCACTAGCAATAGTGTCTCTACACTTCCAATGGTGTCTATAGACTTCCAACAATGTTCTGTGTTACCAACAGTATCTGTACACTATCAGCGGTATCTGCACTACTGACATTGATGACTACAGTAGTCACTAATGACAAAGATGTGTGTGTTTCAGTGTTTCTGGGCACTGGGGGCATGTTTTGAGGTGCTGTTGGCCCTCATCATTATGCCTTCACTTGGCTGGCAGTGGCTTCTTGCACTTTCAACGATCCCACTTCTGGCCTTTGCTCTCATCACACCAGTAAGTGCTGATAAATCTCTAATGATTTACATGAATACAACATTGCAGATATAAAAGCATGATCTCATAAGAAGATTAACCTTTTAACTACCTGCATTGCCAATTGCAAATCCATGTAAGCAAATTATTTTATATATTTAGGCAACAAGGAAATGTACCACTTCTTTAAAGCATGCTGCATAACATCTGTTTCGTTTTCCACAAAATGACATTTATTTCATTATTTTATTTTGACTGTTGAAATTATACATTTTTTCACAAACAGTGTGCGAAAATTTGAATACCCACTCTGGTCAGCTGACAGTTAAGGTATACTTGCATTCTATGGGGAGCCATAACGTGGTCACTACTGTGACTACACTGCAGACAGGTTGATCTGGGGTTCAATTCCCAGCAGTGGTAAGAAATTATTTTCTTCTCTTGAACAGCCAGATTGGCTCTGGATCTGACCCAGCCACATATTGTGTAGGTACCGGGTGTTATTTCCATGATGCTAAAGTGGCTGGGTTCTGAAGCAAATGACATGCCTCTGACAAGTGCTGAGGTTAAGAATGAGTGGAGCTGTACTTAACATTTAACAGCTTGGAAACTGGGATAGTTCAGTCAGTAGGGTGAGTAGGCTGTGGGTTTGAATGGCCAGGGTTTGATTTGAGGTTCTCACGATGGCACTGACCAAAATCTGCATCTCAGTTATGATGCTGTGCTGATTTACAAGTCAACACAGCATAAATTCTGGAATCACATGTCTCCATCATTGGGGAGTGAGGTGAGCCTGTGTGATGTTTGTATCTACCATGTTTACCTGAGCATAGAACAAGAACTGGGGGAAGAGGTTTGCCTTGTAAGCACATACGAAGTGTGCGCACATATGTGTGTGTGTGTGTGTGTGTGCATGTGTGCGTACGCGCGTGCAAGAGAGGAAGAGAGCAGAGGCAGCAGTTGTGTTTATGTAGTATGTCATTCCATAATGATGGCAACAGTTTGCCAGAACATAGGACTTAAGTTTTGAATTTACACAGCTGGTCATTGTAGAAGGTATTAGGTATCTTTCCATTCACCACCACGTACAGAGGAACTGTTGGTCCACCCAGCATCCTGTCCAGTGAGCATGAAGTCCTGTTCTCAGGTCTTTTTTAAGACTTCAAATGCTTTCAAAGATTTTTGATAGTTAACTGATTTTCTTCAGATACATGCGAGGATAATACATCAAATTAAGCCATGGCCACTTTCCTCCCCATCCTTTCCAGTTGATTAATCTCAATTCATCCTAGCATTTGACACTATATAGCTGGATCAACTGACAGCATTTTTTTAACTAATATATATCGTTTCTTTTGTCATGTACGATTTTAACAGCTCTATGCTTGTTTCTGTGATTACAGTGGTTACCAGAGAGTGCCAGATTTCATGTAGCATCAGGACAGCCTGATGAGGCATTGGCAACTTTGCAGAGGGTAGCAAAGGAGAACGGAAAACCAATGCTATTAGGCCGCCTGGTGGTGGATGATTCAGCAAGTCTTGCTCCAAGGGGACGTGTTACACATTTGATTCGTCCTGAACTTCGGAAGACATCTCTTCTTCTTTGGTTCATCTGGTGAGAGGGCATTTAGTACCTCATGCATTTGAAGGTTGTTTATATTACATTAGTAGTTCATTGATTATACTGACTGAACTGTCTCATCTCTGTTGAGTGATTGTGTGAGGGTGTGAAATGCCCACTTTTTCTTCATTTTCGTTCAAAATTGTTATGAAAGGAAGTTCAAATTTATAAACTCAAAAAATTGTCTCTCTCATAACTGTGAGAGGGCCTTAGAATCATGATGAGGTGCGACCACTGAATAATTAGATGGCCCACACAGCTTCAGACCTCGAACTGACCACCGAAGTAAATACTGCATATAATGGTTACTGCTGCACCTTCCCCCAGTCACCTGCCAAACCATACTCCATTACACTGACATAGTGTCAACTAATCCATGATAAGTGGGTCCCTGTCACCACGGCATGGCACGTCCTCAGGTTGCAGTTGGAGGAAGGGCCTCCAATATAGGGGCTAACTGTGAATATATTGAATAATAAGAGTTCACATATTTGGGAACAACCATAACAAATCGAAATTCTGTTCAGGAAGAAACTAAGAGCATATTGAAGTCAGGGAATGCTTGCTATCATTCGGTGCAGAATCTTTTTTCTTCCAGTTTGCTATCCAAAAATTTAAAGTTTAAGATATACTGAAGTGTAATTTTGCCTGTTGTTTTGGTGGGGTGTGAAACTTGGTCAGTGACATTGACTGAGGAACATAGGCTGAAGGTTTTTGTGAATAAGATGTTGAGGAGAATATTTGGGCCTAGGAGGGAGGAGGTAAGAAGGGAGTGGAGAAAACTACATAATGAGGAGTTTAATGATCTGTACTTCTCACCCAATATTTTTCGAGTGATAAAATCGACAAGAATGAGATGGGCGGGGCATGTGGCACATGTGGGGAAGAGGAGAGGCGTATACAGGGTTTTGGTTGGGGAAACCTGAGGGAAAGAAACCACTTGGGAGACCCAGACATAGATGGGAGGTTAATATTATGTTCGATATTCAGGAAGTGGGATGTGGAGGTATGGACTGGATCTAGCTGGCTCAGGGTAGGGACAGGTGGCGGGCACTTGTGAATGCAGTAATGAAACTTTGGGTTCCATAAAATGCAGTGAATTTCTTGACTAGCTGAAAACCGGTTAGCTTCTCAAGAAGGACTCTGCTCCATGGAGTAAGTAAGTAGTGTCCACTAATAAAAAAAATGTAAGTGGCTTTTTAACTTACCACAGTAATGTGTGATGAAAACAAATTGAGCGATGTATACACACAAAATTTCCTGTGAAACTGAAGAAAACTGGTACGAGAACATTCAGCATTTTACACAAGGTATATGAAGGACATGGCAGAGTGATGTAAAGCACTGAAACACAGTGACTTTAGTGGTTGCCTGGAGGCCTCGGAGGTTTGTATGGAATTGTGTGTGATGTCTGTTGGAAATTATTTTAAGGGTAACATGTAGAAAATAATATCTTTATAATGAAATACGTTTTTGAAACTAGTTTTATTGTTCAATAGCCACCCCTCTTAGTCTACTTTAAAATAAGTGTATATGTTTCTCTGTGGTAAATACTGTGCAATTTTGATTACACCCTGTTGTTACTGTAACATAAAGAAGTAACACGGTTTCTGCATAAGGTTTGTCATCTGCTTTACTTGGGTTTTTTTTTTTTTTTTTTTTTTTTTTTGTTTTTTTGTGTTATTTTTTTTTTTTTTTTTTTTTTTTATT
>Ga0131853_10007435_pt1 | contig 19831 bp, 13 predicted proteins | sample TergutLab28metaG_FD_92764 | JGI IMG/M metagenome (GOLD analysis project Ga0131853, IMG submission 92764) | Labiotermes labralis P1 segment gut microbial communities from Petit-Saut dam, French Guiana - Lab288 P1 (version 2) (version 2) | ecosystem: Host-associated > Arthropoda: Insects >... | reverse complement strand
TGTCGCTTATTTCCATTTGTGTCCTGTAAAATGGATCGTCTTTCCACAAGTTGGGATACCTACCACATTGTAACTGTTGTGGTTATAATTTTTTTGAGCATTTCCTGTTCACCCATGTTCCTCTTGTGACGTAATTTGTTTAGGGGAATGTTATCGAGTGTAGCTCGAAGAGGTGAATTTAAGTTATTTCTGGACGTAGGTGGTTAATATAATTGTCAAAATGTCATGTGCACAACTCACTGTACTGGAATTCTTGAAATAGATTATGGTAATCTCTTTCTGACAGTACCTGATATAATTCCTAATAGACACATTATACTGCTTCACAGTCTGGAAAGAAATTTATTTGTTTAGGTGGGCAAACTACATTGTACAGGAGCAGGAAAAGCTTTCTGAACCCAAATTTCCACAATGAATGTTTTAGACTTTTTGTAGAGAGACACTTTTTGCTACATTCCACTAACAGAGTGCTTTTTGATTTACTTTGTGGCACTGAAATGACTGAATCCAAGATCCACTTCACAATAGCGTGTAATAAGTTGATCGAATACAGTGAACCCAAATTTTGCATTTATGCCAATTGGTGAGCACACAGAACAAAAAAATTATATGTGATCACATCTTAAATCAGTTCAGTCATTAGCTCACAGGAGTCCCATTCTTTTTAGCCTGTGGAGAGAGCTTTGCTTCACACTAAATACATTTTAAAGTGTGTGCAGTACTGTGTATATCAGCACAAATAAAGATGAGCCACTTGAAAAACATTCAGTGGCTAATGATTTGTGTGCATTTTGGTTGTAAACTGTCCATTAATTAAACCACAAGGAGTGAACATTATCTTTATTCATCATCATAACCCTTCTTTATCCTGTGTTTTTCATCCTCTTCTGACATGTTATGGATTCACTGTTGACTGATGTGAAGTAACATGACCCAACTGTGGTAACACCCCACATACTCGGCAACTGCTTTTCCACACAGCACATCTCCTTCCTGCAGTACCCCATACAACAATCACAATTGGATACAACTTGACATCCTATAAGCACAGCAGGAACATAGAAATTCCAACAGTGTGCTGAAAATCAATACAGCTTGTTTTCAGGTTACAGAACTCATTATTCAAACATGTCTTGCATATGGTATTTAAAATAGATAAGCTTCATTTCCATTATATTCATAATGGTATTATTTCATTCCAGCTGATCCTACACAGTCCGCACTTGAAATTGTTTGGTAGAGCATATTAATATTCATATATAATAGTTAATTTTATTAATATGTGAAAAATATGTGAGATAATGCATTTTGGGAAATTAAAGTCTTGAAGTCAAATCATGACCATGGAAAGCTCAGTTCTCTTTATTGCATGTCAAGGTTATTTAAGCTGTTTAAACTGTGATGAATATGAGCTTTATTCTTCAGTTTGGGACAGAGGTACAGTAAATTTAATACGATCCATACTGGTGCATTAAATTATATATAGGAAACCGAAGAAGGCACTTTGTTGAAATGTATTTTTATTCTGTATTGCTAATCACCAACAAGTTTCAGTCACACCCACAACCATCATCGGGGTGTCTTAAATACTAATAAAACATACAATAAGCTCTTTATCTGTACAAGCAAAACCACCTGGTGTAATGCTTAATATCTTAGGTACTTCCTTTTATAATATGAAGTAGGTTTATAGATAACACATTTAAAATTCAAAGTAGTGTTAAAACAGGTAAAACAATGTGTGTTTGTGTTGTTGAATGCAGTTTATATGCACCCTGTAATATGTATTGTATTTGTAAGCAAGGTAAAGGTAAATCAGTCCCATTACAGGCTGGAGGTGCTCAGAGGGTTCCAGGAAGTTAAGGTTCTCAGGTTATGTGACAATGGCCAAGGATGGTGGTAAGGTTGTCAGCCTTACGCACCGGCCATCTTTACCCCCAGGAGATGCTCCTGGTACTCATTTTTGTTAGAGGCTGAGTCGACCCCAGGGCCATAGTGCGATCGGAAGGATTTATGTAAATGAAAAATCCCAATGAATCCATCTGGAATCAAACCAGTGACATTCCAATTTGTAGCACAGCACCTTAACCACTGTGCTCCCACGGTCCCCTCATATTTATAAGTATAATTCTATATTACAGAAACAATTGTATGTTTGGTAAAGTGGTAACCAGTGTAGTTACATACCTGTTAAATGGATATAAGTGTATGTTGTAGGATGGTTGGTTTCAGACTGGTGTGTGGAGTGCTGGAGTGTGTCTAGGAACACGTGTGTAGTTGTAGATTGTAAACCAGTTCAAAGAGTTGAGTCCTTTCTTTTTGCATTTGCTCATTTACGATCTTATTATTATGTTGGAAAAATTTAATAAAGTATTTCTGCAGTACATTTATGTGTCTCCCTTTTTGCACTGATTGTAATAATGTTCTTGTGGGTTTGATGGGTCCATATTCATGTATTGTTAAGGATTTGATTGGCATATGCTGATTGGGGGTTGTTAGATGTAATGTTGCCACATGTGCAGACGTTCATACATAGGATGAACAGACCACAAAGTAGAACTCATATATAAAGAGCACATTTGCTTCATTACATATAACAACCCCCAGTCAGCATTTGCCAATCACATCCTTAACAGTACACATGAATGCACAACCACTGCAACCACAATGATATCATTATAGCCAGCACAAAAAAAGCAGACACATGAATGTACTGGAGAAGTATTTTATTTAATATTTCCAACATAATAATAAGATCGTAAACGAACAAATACTTCAAAGTGGTTTACATTCTACAACACACATGTGCCTAGACACATTCCAATACCCCACTCCCTACCATCTCAAACACTCCACATTCCAGTCTGAAACCAACCATTGTACAGCATACATGTGTATCCATTAAACAGGTATTTAACTTTATTGGCTACCACTTTACCAAACACGCAGTTGTTTGTTATAGATTATGCTTATAACTATGATATATTTTTGTTACAGGGTGCATATAAACGGCATTCAACAACACTGACACACCCTGTTTTACCAGTTCTAACACTATTTTGAATTTTAACTGTCTTATCAATATATAAATCAACTTTGTATTATAAATGGGAGTACGTAAGTTATTAACCATTACAAAAGTGGTTCTGCATATATAGATCAACAGCTTATAAGTATTCTTTAAGACACCCTGATGATGGTCGTGAGTATGATCAGAATGTGTTGGTGACTAGCAGTATGGAATAAAAATACATTTTAACAAAGTGCATTCTTTGGTTTTTCTAAATATGAGTTACAGCAATTAGGAAACATCTAATAATAGCATGATAAAAGTGACTTCTTTTAGAATTTTGTGTCACTAAGTAAGGAAGATAAGCATGGTACATGTAATGTAGGACTGTTGCTGTGGAAACGCAACAGTGCTACATTAGTGTTTGAGCTACAAAATATTTTGTAATGCTTATACATTCTCCATTATCCTAACAGCCTAATACCATGTGGTTCAGAGAAATCAATATTACACCAATTTGGTAGTACTTATACCTTCTCCATTATCTTAACAGCCTGATACCATTCAGTTGGAGGAGATTTTGTGGTGCTGTCAACAGCATATATGTACTTAGGTTTTCATGTCAAATGCCTGATATTTTTGTCTATTTTTAACCCAAAGTTTCCATTGTAAAATTCCATGTAAATCCATCCAGTGGGATCTCAGTTGACATATGTGGACAGAGAGACATGATGTAGCTAAAAGGCTCTTTACATGACTATGTGAACTTGTGTGAAAAGCAGTACCAAGGAAAAGTAGCCATATTCTGGTGGCTTAGTTTATATGTAATTTCTGTACTTAATTTAGTTCCTACATTACTGATCAGGTTTTCTTAGTCTACATTACAGGAGTTAGTGTAGTTTAGGAAGGTGGTTTAGGCGTAGAAGCATCAGAGCAATATTTTACACCAAAAAAAAATATTCAGTTACAATTCACAGATATTACTTCAATGAGAACATTTTTTATAGAAATGGGAAAAGAATGATTATCGTCTGGCACGCTTTGTTGGGAGACCAAAGCAAGTGAACACTAATTTTGCCATCAAGTTAATTGATGAAGTACCTCCAGCACCTCGGAAGGAACGGGTGGTTTGGTGTGATGGAGGTGGTGGCCCAACAGGACATCCTAAAGTTTATATAAATCTGGTATGTTGCATGTTTTTTTATTTCTGTGAAACTGAAATTGTGGTTCTGAATGTTTGTGATAGTGGTCTACTGTCAGTGTTGGAAAATTTTCTTTGTACTTGTCTGTCATCAAGATAAAAATTTAATTTGTGTGTAGAGGGATGACTATGCTAGTAGATAGAAAACGTTATTATTAACTATGCAAGTTCCATGAGGTGAAACTCTGTTCAGTCTCATTATAAGAAAAAGTTATATTTCAGCTTTCTCGTGGAGTGAGTATCCCTTTTCAAGGCTTGATTAATGCTGGGTGCCAGCTGATCATAACACCCAGGAATTTTCTCTTTGTGCCTAGTATTGAAGTGTAGTATTAATTTATGTTTGGTTTTTTGCCCTTTTAGACACCCAGCTCAACACTGTGTTACAGATGTGCTCATATGTGTTAGTGAACACTGTTAATGTCAAATCTTTGTTTAGTGGTAATTTTCCTATCATGCATACTGTGATTGGTTGAAGGACATTTCACTTGCAGTTCCAGTGGGTAGCATGAAGTTTGGCTTGTGTATTCATTAGAAGGTGGAAACTATTCCAGTGGATCATGTAGTGGCAAAAATAATTACTATGAAAGCTCTGGTAAATTGTCAGTGTCTTTGTAACCCATGTCACCCTCTGTCTACAAAAAAGTTACAGCTTCACTGATGCCACATTAAGTGTCAAAGTAATCCCTAGAAACATTCTCCTGTGACAATATTTAATGTACTCTAAATCAACAGATAAAGTAGGACCCCTATGAAGACATTAAAATGTAGACTTAATTTGCAGTACTTGTTAAGTAAATTAAATCTGTGACCTCAAGCTTCTTTGTTAGTTCTGGATTGGGAGTCAAATTTTACTTTAAGTACAGCTCAGGACATTGTCTTATATAATACTTCGTCCAAGAGCCAGGATAGTTCAGCCATTGTAGTGACTAGGTTGTCAGCTCCAGATTGTCCAGGCAGGCTTGGAGATAAGACAGACTACTAACATCCACCAGTACTTCTGAGACTTAGCTGTGGAGCCCTAGAAGCTGGGCAAATGTATAAGGAAGAGAACCACAGAGCTCAGTCCCAAATTATAGTGTCAAGGCTAAGAATGAGTGAAGCAATACTTGCACTGGACTCTTATGCCTTCTGGGTGTGGCAGTGAAGCACAAAGACAGCATCATGATGTATGTGCTTGTACTGTCCAAAACTAAAAAATATAGTTTACAAAATTTCTGAGGTATTACATTTCAATTTCAGGACAAACCAGGCAACCATATTTGTGGCTATTGTGGGCTGCGTTTTGTGAAGGAAGATCATTAAATTTCAAGTTTTAAGAATACATATGCTAACTAGCTTTGTGTGATGTAAATGTTTGTAGCTACATAGAAGTTGTATACAGGAATTTTAAACAGATATCTAAACAGTCATGTTGTACAAGGAAGCAGTCAGTAATAAAGTATGTAGAATTTCAGTGTATTGTATTTCACAAGTTGTATTATAATTTAACATTAACTTAACTGAAATTTGGAGTTATTGTGATATAAACAAAAAATACATTCCAAACAAAGTACTTCTGGCACACCATAATTACAAAATACACATATACTGGCATCGTTCCTTTCACAAAGAAATTATTATTCTTGAAACCAAGTTTCTGGCAAAAGTAACTGAAATGCACAGAGTTCACTGAATCAGACATCTAGTAGAATATTAAGAAGTGTTTTAAAACAGCTGTCAGTACATGGTGTATCAATGAACACTACTGTTTTTTTGGTTTATTGGGTGGATTTCGTCCAATTCCACCTCGGCCAAGGGGGGCTGGTCTTCCTCCACGGCCACCAAATGTCCCTGCGAAATATAAAGGTACATTCAGTCAATATGGACATGTATAAACTATCATTCTTTTTAATCACACTATAGTTACAATAGTCATACAAACTTATTTAGTATACTTTCACATACTGATCATCAAATTTGGATGTCAGTTATAATCACTAAATAATGCACTCCGATAGAATAATTACAGAAAACGGTCCTTACCGCGTCCACCACCTCGTCCTCTTTGAGCCTGCCCACCTCTCCCCCTCATCTCTCCACGACCTCTGCCCTTAATCATTGTCTCTTCTTTTACCATATCAATAACTTCATCAGGTATTCTAAGGTATTTTATTGTGCTCCCCCTGATATAACATTCAGGCATTCTCCAGAATTTATCTCCATCCTGTGCAAGAGTGACATAACATTTTACTCAATACTATTTTAGAAACAAAACCAATCACCTGCGTTAAATAAATACTTACACGTGATGTACATATCACTTCTCTGAGATTAATATTCATCCAATTATCGCAGCTAACTAAGTGGCCGTTGTAAGTTTCGCCATTTTTTAATTCCACCAACTGCAACAAAATAACGAATGTTACACACTATTCCATAGTAGACTGTACCAATACATGTGTAACTTTTTTTACTTACCATAGGGTGGTTCTGCGCCGTCCGTAGGAGGGACAATGGTAACTGAAAAAAAAACCGAGTGTCTTGGGTGAGGTTAGGGGTGGTTCATTTGATAAAGGACCATATTCCAAGTATCATTCTAATCATATGCATGACAGATTACATAAATTTTAACAATACATTACTTTAACTTACGAATTCTCACCATTTTGTAACTACGTATACGTTACGTAGGCTATCTTACTGCTTTGAATCATTCCTCATACTGCACACAGCACAAGTTGATCGTCCCTCGTTTACCGTCGTAGGTGCGTTCAGAAACAAATGGATTCAAGTGTGGTTATTGCATCGGAAGAGTACGAAAATCAGGACACCAACTTGTTTCGTAAACTATGCCCTAATACTGTATAATTTATGGAAACATTTGGTAAAGTGCGTGATCGTGAGCATCATTGCCCTATATTGGTCTCATTGGTCTTATTTCATTTTACCGTACTGATCCGTGATTTTTCCACCACCGTTGATACCGTTAATGAAAAACAGTCTATAGATTAACACATGATCAGATATACTAAGAAAATTATAACATAATCAATACAATTTTAAGGAGTCGAATTTAATGTAATATTTCACTGTTACAGAAATCTCTTTACATTTTCATTATTTCGTATAGCGGAAAACGTTCAAGGTACACATTCAAATTTTTCTTCTCTTCCTCATCGCCATATTGTTTGGGCAGGGCTGGCAACTTATGACGGAACATTTCTGCATTTGGTAAATAAATAGTAACTTTTTCTATTGTTATTTTAACGTTAGAAGCATGTGCATATATTGAGGATATTTGATAAATAGTTAGACCGTATAATTTCTCCAGTTAGCAAGACTATTGTAGATGATTGTGAGGCGTCTTTGAGACAGCTTCGTTGATGGTCAGGAATAGAATAAACATGAGTGATGAAACACGTCGTAACTGGCGCGTTGCAGCATATAATTTACCTCGCATATTATTTATCAAGATAAATTTTTGTTTTGTAATTGTACGAAACGTTGTCTTTTACATACACTCATATCGTAACCTTAATATGATTTTAACGATCTGTCTTGTTAATCGCGGTCTAACCTATTCAGATTTTCCTTCCATTACTTAAATTTCACAATGAAGTGCAAGATTTATTGAGATTTGCAGGACACGGACTGCAGAAATGCACTGTGTGACCCTCGCTTCAAGTTTCACTTTTTAAAGACATCGTTTATTCTGAGTGTGATGATACACGTCCCTAATTAATGAAAAAGGCTACTGTTCGTTGTGAGGTGCGTTGTCAGTTTCAAGAACTTTCAGGTAGTGAGAAGAAACTTGATGTCACCCATGAGTAGATTGTTCGTGTGTTTCTGTAGTACATGTAAACGAATGTTTAGGTAGGACTTGCATTGATGTAGATTAATGTCAAAACTTTAAAAAACTTTTTTTTTTGGTAGGTGATACAGCCAAGACGTGATGACTGCAGACACAGAAAAGGAGCAGGTTACTGCTCCAAAGAGCACCCATTGTTTGATATGCAATAGTAGAGTTGGTGTCTCAACTCGTAATAGTCTTGAGATTTTTCATAAGACTATAGTAACAACATCAGAAAGACCTTTGTCATATACCATTGGAGCAGTGCTAGGTCAAGAAATGAGTGAAGATTCAGTTCATAGTAATGTAATATGTAAGAAGTGCTTCAAGTTGATTAATGAGGTTGATGAAATAGAAACTCGATTAGCAGAGCTAAAATTGGAACTTACGACAAACTATCAGCGAACACTGAAGATTCAGAGCGATGGTGGTAAACAGTCGCCAGCACCAGATGACGACCGCAAGTTGCCTCTTGGCTCTGATGATGGGAATGTTAGGAAAAATATATTACAAGGATCTAGGAAGAACGTTGTATCTAAGAAAGTAAAGCCATCCGCCTCACACAGTATTGAAGAGGACTATGAACAAAAGGTGTGTACTAGGAAGTATGAATGTTCTGCCTTTGTTTTTTTTTATGTCAATGTACTTAAAAGTTCTGTGCTGGTGTTTCAGCATAAGAATATAATGTTTATGTTTTTTGCAACACTGTGACCTAATTATGACTTTCTAGGACATTAAATATGGAAAAACACCTATGAAAGGGTTTCTCTGTATGCCTAATGAAGGATGTTCTATCTGTTGTGTAACCTGCATTTTCAGCATGCAGTCAGATTGTGAACTAGCAGTTAAAATCTACATTACTGTCATATTTGTGATACTACTTTCTGCACATTGTAGCAGGTACTGGATGTAGATCTACATAAAACTGACTTACATGCTTGACACTAGATGAGCATGTTGCTGAAAACCTTTTCAAAAAACTGCTATTTCAAAGTCATTCATGCATCAAGCCACAGGTTTGCTTAATTTAAAACCATTGAGATTACAGTGGTACAAAAACTCTTAGGTAGACATTGTTGTTTGGGTATAGTGTTATAAGTGATTTTGTCACATGATGTGTGGCGGTGAAGTTGACTTATTTCTAGTGTGTTTCTTGAATCTGGCGTGATTTTATTTGAGTGGTCATGTAAATACCTGGTATAACAGGCACTTGTCCCCAGGAAATCCTAGACTGATGCATGAGGTACCTTTGCATGATATTTATGTGCAGAGTGTACTGTCACTGCAATGAGTTATGTCACAGAATACGTAATGTTATTGTATATATTATCAGCTAGCTGCAATCCAACATCACATTATCATTATGGATTTGATGGTAATGGGACATTGGTACAATTTAAATTATATGATAGCAACTTTCTTTGATATTAGGGGGTTTAAGCTCTACATGACATCTAGAAAAAGTGTCACACCTTACAGGTGCATCCTTTTCATCCAAAAGGGACAATGCTGTCTGCAGTGGGCATTTAAATTGAATAGTACTTTGGCTGGCAGCAGAAATCTGGCATTAAAAGGCCACACGCTAAACATTAACAGAAAATAGCTTATTGTTGGTTGCCTCAACTATAGCAGTCAAGTCTGTGATGGCCCCAGTTGATCTACATTTCAAGCTTACTGATCAACAAAGTGATTCATTGCTTTATTTAATTCAACACAATAGGGCTTTGATTATGGTATATGACACACATTCTCCCTCTTTTAGACTTTGTCCATCATCTGAAATTAACCCCCCCCCCCATTTTGGAAGCTGGATACCATAGAAACACTCAGCTTGTTTAAGATATGTGCCTGAGAAAAGATAAAGCCCACAGGTAGTAACAGGAAAACAGCTATAGAAAAATTAAAACAGTCACAAGACTGAAGGAAAAAAAAATTGGAGGGTATTAACCAATAAAGAAATTTATGCAAGAGTTAAAAAATGTACTATAATAGAGACAATAAGGTTAAATAGATTACGTTGGTTTGTGCATGTACAGAGAATGGAAGAAAACAGAATTCCCTAAAGAGCATTATATATGAATCTGGGAACAACAAGTTTGAGAGGTAGACCAAGAAATAGGTGGCAAGATGAGGTGAGTGAGGATGGAAGAATGGTCGGTGGAGAAGGGTGGCTGGAAAAAGTACATAACAGAGAGGAATGGAAGAAGCTTCTGAGAATGCAAGGAATCGTCACATTCTGCACATGCCAATGGAATGAATGAATGAGTGAACAAGACTGACAAAAATAAAAGTCTAGAACACACTGCAATTTAATGCCATATGAAATAGCCATGAACTTGGACTGATCAGACCACAGGCACAACACATAGAACCAGAACACACATGTTTATTTTCCTAACACAACTAAGACTATCTGTTACTGAGTCTTTTTTTTTTTCTGCCCATGAACTTGACCTGTTCTCAGGTGCATATCTTAAAAAATTTGGTGTTTCTTTGGTACCTAATGACTGAGAATAGCTCAGTCTACAAAGTTCACCAGGTTAGATGCTTTTTTAATGTGAAAACCAAAGTAGAGCTGGATTCGAAAACAATGAGTTTTGTACAAAATTTTATACAATGGACAAAGTCCAAAAAAAGGAAATGGTGTTGCTGTGTTTCTTATGACTTTCTTAATGCCTTGCATAGCAATTTTGTCTAATATGAAGTGGAACTTTATGCACACATGCTGTTCTTCAAAGAGTGCCATTTTCTGAAGCGGTGGAAGTCACAGAATGTACAACACACATTGATACTTAAGAAGACATTATTTCATAGTGACACATGCTATAAATTAAAAAATAGTACCAAATGACCCCTTCAGATTCTGCTCTATCTGCATGTAGTGGATGGGTTATGTATCAGCTACAGCATTTTCAGCTTTTGACCAGTTCAGAAATGTTGCAGTCACATGTTATACTTGCTATTTAGAGGTTTATGCTAATGCACATGTTTTTAAAACACTTCTTTGAACACAAACTGGTGTTCTAAATGCTTCTTTTGTGTGGCATTTCTGTCATAGAGAATGTGTAGTAGTAATTTGTTATGATCAAAGAAGTACTGAGAGTATGATTGTTCTTTCCAGATAGTGATGTAGTTAAGAAAGTTGGCTTTTGAAATTCATATGTACCCATCTTTATTTCAGGAAAATACTCTGTGTGAAGTAGAATTGTCAGAACATGACAGTGACAGTGACATGAACCCAGATGTTATTGTGACAGCAGAAGTTGGTGCTGAAGATGATCCTGATGGTGAAATTAAAATAAAAATTGAACCTGATGATGACATGGATAGAGAAAGTGTTGCGAAAAGGAAGATATTCAAAAAGAAATCACAAAGGCTAGAAATACAAGAATCGGAAATTCCGGACAAGGTAGTTGAGAAGGAAGGTGTAGATTTCATATGCCTGCTTTGTAATGGTGAGGAGAAGATACTAGGAGACATGAAGGGCATTGTGAATCATCTGAAGAGCCACCACAATGTCCGCATATACATCTGTGATATATGTGGACAGGATTTTAGAAAACGTAATGAACTATCTGTTCATCTGGATGACCATGTAGCAACAGAAGAAGGTGACTTCCAGTGTGAGGTTTGCAACCGGATCTTTAGTAACTTGCGTCTGTTCCGAGTGCACAAACGCATGCACTATCCGCAAACAAAATTGTGGACATGCGAAACGTGTGGAAAGCGTTACAGCTCAAGAAACCTTTTGGATGAACACATCAACACCCACACAGGAGTTAGACCTTATGTTTGCGAGGCATGTGGCAAGGATTTTGCATCCAAGTACACATACAAAGCACATACCAAAACCCATGAAGTGCGCCCTCGACCCTTTACGTGTGGGGAGTGTGGGAAGACATTCCTGAGTGCACAGAACCTCTCACAGCATGAACGTACACATACTGGTATGCGTAACTATGTGTGTGACCAGTGCGGTAAGGCATTTGGCACAGCACGTAACTTGGAAGTACATAGTGTGGTACACTCTGGATATAAACCATTCATTTGTCGTACATGTGGGAAAGCTTTTGCACGTAAGGCAGAGATTCGTGATCATGAACGCACTCATACAGGTGAGAAACCCTACCAGTGTGAATTCTGTGGTGCAACATTTAGCCAACGCAGCAATCTGCAGTCACATAAACGAGCCACACATTACCAGGATAAACGCTACAAGTGTGAAGACTGTGGTAAGGGCTTCAAGCGTCGCCGCCTATTGGATTATCATGTCAAGGCCGCTCATACAGGTGAACGACCATACAAGTGCCCTACGTGTGATGCCACATTTGTGTACCCAGAACATTTCAAGAAGCATCGCCGCATTCACACAGGTAAAAATGCTGTTATTGATTGGGAGTTTCTGAAGTATAAAATACAGTTTACTGTAAGAACATAGCTTCCTTTTTCTGCCATAATTTTGCTGTAGGGTTGTGTGTGTGTGTGTGGGTTTTTTTTTTTTTTCTTTTCCTTTTCTTTTTTTCCCCAGTGGTGTTAGAACTATAAAACTAGTACTGTGTAAGTGAACAGTTCAATGCAGTAATAAAAAAATATGTGTATGAGCTGTTCTGGACTGTACAGTAATGTCTGCTTTGAGAACCACAAACTTGTGTATCTTGTTCTAAGAAAAACTCTTACTTGAAAGCCTTAACCAGTTTTTGCCTGGTCTCATTAAATATGCATTATGTAAAAAGAATTAAGGCAAAAGAAGCATTTAATGTTATGAAATACATGTATTGTGCTGAGTACAAATTTTTGAACAAAGCCCTGTTGTTGAGGACAACTGTATAATCTTTTCTATTGAATATAAGGCTGTGCCTAAATATTGCCCACTGTTTGCACAGATCCAGTCTGCATTTTTGGATGAAAATAGATTATAAAAATCATTGTTCTTCAGACTTTAATATACCACTACTTGATGTGACAGAAATGTCTTGTGCCAATGAATACAGTAACTAATATGGATCTTCTATCATTTTATCTTTTTAAAACAGGTGAAAAACCATTTCGGTGTGAGGTGTGTGGCAAGGCATTCAACAGCCGTGACAATCGCAATGCACATCGCTTCGTGCACAGTGACAAGAAACCGTATGAATGCCTTGTTTGTGGCATGGGGTTCATGCGGAAACCTCTTCTTTACAACCACATGCAATCGCAAGGTCACTTAAATGATACCATTGTGGTAAATCAACCACGACTCGCTTCAGATGAGGACCTGGCTGCTGAGGCTGCGGCGGCAGCAGCAGCAGAGGCAGAGGCAGAAGCAGCAGAAGTAGAGATGACAATTGTGGGAGATGATTCTGGTCATCATCAGGAGGAGACAAAGCTGTACATTGCTGAACTGAAGGAGCATGTTATCATTCAGCAAGATGGTAGCGACCGCTGTTATGCAGAGAAAACTGTTGTTGTTGGCAGTGACGACTCAGATCTGAAGGATAGTACTGAGCAACATATGGTACAAGAGGCTGTAGAACATCTCATCATTGATGGTCAAGTACATTTTGCTGATCCTAATGAAATAGCCAACATCCACGCTGATATAGGGTCAGTAGCAGAGATCACCACCACCACCACCTCAAATTATGTGAGAGGTGGGGAGGGACGTCACACCCTGGTGGTTCCAGCCACCCCTCACATGCTTTCTTCTGCTAGTTCAACATTTGAGGATGCTCATGCTATGGCTCAAGATGGTACAACTATTGCTGCCCTAGCACCGACACAGGCACTGCAAACTAATTCTGGCCCTGTGCACCTGGTACAGATCAGGATCCCTGCATCTGAACATGGTAATCGAACGTGGTTCAATATTGTGGAGAATCAGCAGTAACGTGGTTTCGCATATCACAAACGTGTGGTGATTTAAATCGAGGCAAATGAGTATGAAGCCAAGAAATAGTTTCAGTCCCTTGTTATTTGTGAATGAGACGATGTAGAATAATGTTAGAGCTTGTACAATTTATGATTGTGTGAATGTTGAAATACTTACTGTAATTGAGAGCAGCAGAAGTATATGACCTCTAGCCGCATACTGTATGGTTTTTTAATTGGTAAGCCAATTCTTATGTTTCCATTAATGACACCACCACCTCTGTGCAGACAGATGTGAAGCATTATGTTTTTACAGTGGTATTTTGATTCCAGTTTCATTTGAATTATTCAGTCATTACACAGCATAGGCACTGTGTCAATTGGCACATGGTATTTTTTGTGTGGGGGTGGGTGTGTGTGTGTGTATTATTGTGCAAGACCTACTTTCTGAGAGTATTTTTAGTGTGAGTCAAGAAAGTTGGGGAGGCATTGCAGATGGAGTGCATTATTTTTACAAGTTTCATTTCGGAGCACCAGATTGTGATTTAATTATAGAACTTTGCACCAGGTGGTATAAATTCAGTGCATCAGATGTGTGTATATATGAACTTCTTTGTACAACTAGCTGTAACAGCCACCGGGTGTATTGTTAAATGATGTTGGGTGTTAGTAATTGTCCATAATTATTATGTAATTCTACATACAGATTAAATGCTTCACTTCTACAAGAAATAGAAGGAGTTTTTTCATAGAATAAGAGAGCAGTCTGATTTTTTGTTTGTTTGTGAAACTGAAGTATTAGGAATTATTAGAATCAAATGAGAAATGGATGGTAATTCAGAAAAGAACATAAGCACCGTGAATGTTCCTAATACTAGGCCGAGTTACTGTTCACAATTTCTGTGCTTTGAACTAACCACATCACACCCCAGTTCAGTACAGGTGTTTTGTTAAATATTTGTGACAATTTCATAAACACAAATTTGGAAATGAGTATGAATTTAAATAAAAGCTCTTCTACTAGATAGTAAAAACATACCACTTTAAGAAACATTGTTCAGCCCTGTCCATTCCTGTAGCACATAAACAATTAGTGACACCTTTTATTCATTGGTTGCCCATGTTAGGGACAGTTGGCAGGCACTTGTGAATGCAGTAATGAAACTTCAGGTTTCATAAATTGTGGGGGATTTCTTAACTAGCTAAGGACCTGGTGGCTTCTCAAGAAGGACTCTGCTCCATGGAATTAGTTAATTAGTTTAATTCATTGGTTGCATATACAAATTGTGAGTTGCAGGCTATAGTTGGAGAGTGTCCATAATTCCATTCTTTTAACTGAACAGTTACATCAGTCTGACACTGTCACATTTGTAGTGATTACACTGTACTGAAACTCTGCAGTGATCTCAGGAGTATACACATCAATTCTCTTGGTGGGCTAGCAGCTTAGCAAAAATGTTTTTTGGTGCTGTGTGTGTGTGTGTGTGTGTGTGTGTATATATATATATATATATACCATATATTCTCGAATCTAATCCGCTCCCTTTTTACAGTTTCAGAGGGCTAAAAAATCAGATGCGGATTAGAATTGTATGTGGATTAGTTTCGTGGTCGTGAGCTGGATTTTGGAAAAATGATAGAGCCGCTGTATGTGCCATAAGAACAATACAATAATTTATTATTTATAATATATTATATTTATAATTTATTATTCATCAGACTCGCTGTCATCACTCATAACTGAATCGTTATCCGTCATCCAGTCACTATCATCGGCTGTGGTGCGTTCGTACTGCTGGCAGTTAAATGGCGACTTCACACACAGCACGTTAGTCGGATAACAGTTAAAGCATTGGTAACATCCAATATTATTTAATTAGTCTGCCTTGTAGGCAAGGGGCAGTTGAAGGAAAGGTGCAGATTAGAACCACAAACTAACTTTTTTCGTTTAAGAAATTGGCAAAAACTAGTGCGGATTAGATTTGAGAATATATGGTATATATATATATGTGTGTGTGTGTGTGTATACACACACACACACACACAATTGTTTTGAAAGACCTCAATTTCACATCATATATATTTATTTATTTATTTGTATTTATATATTTTTATTTAAAGTTATATACATTCCATGGAGCCAGAATTTGGTCAGAGTGACTGTAGTATGTGGAATAAGGGTGGAAGCTTGTGGAATATTCATTCATTTAGTAGTCTGCCTTACAACAGGTCCAAAGCCTCTTCCAAAGCAAGCTCTCCACATTGTGTGATCTAGAGCTTCATCATTCAAATGAGAGTATCCTCTCCTTCTCTCCTCTCCTTAAGGTCATCCAGTAGCTTCTTATGTCTTCTTCCTCATCTTCCTGTCACTTCTATCCCCCTTTTAATATTTACTTCAATAACCTGTTGTAGAGGGCAGTTTCTACGCAAAATGTGACCAATCCAGTTAGCCTTCTGTGTACTTATTTCATGTAGGATATTCCTTTGCTGCTTGATTCTAAGTAATACTTCTTCATTTCTCACATGATCAGTCCAACTGATCTTTTCCATCCTTCTCCAGCACCACATTTCAAAATTTTTGAGGTGTTTCTGATCTACTGCATGAAGTGTCCAAGTTTCAGCACCATATAAAGCTATGCTCCAAATGTAGCACTCCACTAGCTTCTTCCTTAATTCCAAGTCCAGTGTGCTAGTAAAAAGATCCCTCTTCTTGTTGAATGCAGCTTTAGCCATAGCAATCCTACATTTAATTTCACAAGTACACCTTCCACATTTGTTAAAATGCTACCCAAATATTTAAAAGATTCTACATTCTCTAGTTGTTTTTGGTCTATCATAATTTTTGCTGGGAATGGTTGTCTTGGGGAAATTCTCATTACTTTTGTTTTTTCCACGTTCATTTCCATTCCATAGCATCCTCCAATTGCAGTTAGTTTATCAATCGTGTCCTGTAGCACCTTTTCTTCCTTAGCCAGTAACACAAGGTCATCTGCATATTTCACAGGGTGAATGACTTGCCCGCCTGTTTTAAAGTCTCCAAACCCTTCCAGAGTTTCCTTGGTAAGGCATTCGCTGTACAAGTTGAACAGAATTGATGACAAACAGCATTCTTGTCTAACTCCTCTTCCAATCTTCACACTTCTTGTCTCCCCTTGGTTCAGTCATACTTTAGCACTCTGAGCCATGTACAGGTTGCTAATCAATCTTCCTTCACACCAGTCAATGCCACTTCCCTTTAGGATCTGCATTAATTTGGCCCAGTTGACTCAGTAAAACGCCTTCTGCCAGTCTATGAAGCAAACACATAGGTCCTCATCTATCTCCAAGGTTCGTTCTGATATTATTCTCACGATCCCAATTGCATCCCTAGTTCCTTTTCCTCTTCTAAATCCAAACTGATCTTCTCCGAGTACATCGTCAATTTTCTTTTTAGTTCTTCTTCAAAGTATCTTTGCTGTACGTGTGATAAGGCTGATTGTGTGATGGTCACTGCATTTTGTAGCTTGTGGCTTCTTCTTTAAGGCAATCGTAACTTCCATGAAGTCCTTGGGCCACTCCAGTTTCATAAATGATGTTGATCAATTTCATCATTATTTTCAAACCACCTTCTCCCAATAAGTTGAGCACATCTCCAGGTACATCATCATCTCATGTAGCCTCCTTATTCCTCATTTCCTTGATGGCTTTTTCCACTTCACTTTGCAAAATATGTGGGCCTTTCTCGTCTATCTACTTCCTCTTCAGGTTCAACTTCTAGGGTTTCTGGTTGATTTGGTCGATCGTATAGTTCTATATTGTAAAATAGTTCAATACAGAATATAAACTTAACCATTCCACTGATCTCATACACAAACACATACATATATTTACAATAGATGGTTCTACTATTGATTTATGATATGTAAATACTGTTTAAAGGACTGAGTAGTTTTTAAAAATGAAGAATTCATCAGCTCTGTAGAAGGAATATGTTTTTAAGTGTGTTCAATCGTATTTTAAAAATCTCCTTGCCCTTCATCATTCTTTTGCAATTAGATGGTAAGCTGTTGAAGATTTTGATGCCATCTTGGTATAAGCTTTTCTTAAAATGTGTGGCATTCATTTTACGAAGACTGTACTTACTCTTTGGGTTTAACACTATGTACAGTTGAATGTAAATGAAGATGTGTGATATTCACAGGAGAAGTTAAGATGTCCTTATAAATGCCATGAAGGCATGTAGGGGGAGTGGATGTATAGCTGCACTCATTCTTAACCTCATCACTAGTTGCAGGTGAATGGGTAGCTTCATGCCCCAGCCACTTCAGGGTAAGAGCCCCTGGTACCCATTGGATAGGCAGGTTGGGCCCAAGACCTGATATGGACATTTTGCAGAAGAGTTAAATCTGTTGTCCTTGCCAGGTGTCAAACCCCAGGTTGCCCAGCCTATAGCATAGTCACTGTACTGACTACACTATTCTGGCTCTGTCATTCACAGTGAATTTCATCAATGAAAATATGTATTCACATAGAAGAAATAAAGTTGCCATTTCTTCAATAGATGTCTCATGAATATCTGGGTTTAGCACCAGCCATAGTATTGATGTCAACAAAGGGAAGTTGTCTTTAATAACTCATTAGGGGTTCAGTATATATAGCACTTCATGCATATTTTGGTTAATTTTTTATTTGAAATGTTAGTATGTTTGTCTTATCCTGAGTTAGGGCCAGCATGTTCACACTGAACTATTTACATATCCTTACAATACCAACAACTGCACAATTCTACTATTATGTATTGCACTCCTAATTAGCGCCTACATGTTTCAGCTTAACTGCCACCATCAGGGAGTTAACACCTATATTGCTACAACTTATAACAATAAAGTAGTCGTACAATGCTTACACAAATCAAACATATAGATTATAGTTAAAATTTACAGTGTTTAAAATGTTATAAAGTGACTATATAATGTGTTGTTGATTATATATCGTTGTACAATAATGGTAGTGTTCATTATTTTCTTTCTTTAACCTTTTGGCGCCGGAATTATATTTTAAATTTTAGCACACTCTGTATATAAAATGTGAATAATACAGGAACCAAATATGTTAGAATTATGAAACAAACTGCGTTTTGAAGGAAAAAGAAACGGAGACTATATACCTTGTTTAAAATATTTAGTACCTATATTTGTTGAATAAATAGGTGTATATAAAATGCAACTTCAGAGGTTAGCGGTGTGGTACGACCACTATAGTTGACATTAGGTGTCAAAAGGTTAATAAGAATGTATAACCAACAACACATATTTTGTATTGTATTGTATTGTATTTTATTTCGGTTCCATAAAATCCAGTACATGTTGGTAAAAACCTTTTGGATATAAAACCAGTCATCTTTCACTACTATCTATACTTAATAAGTAACGAAATGCTAATTACAAAAATCAATAGAAATGACAATGTTTGTTATACATTGCCATAAAAATACTTTTTACAGTTGTAAATCTATAAATTTGTAAAATTACAATCCAAATAATATAACAAAATTGATCGTCAAAAATAGCGTCTAATGTCACATAATAAATACAAAGGTGCAGCAATGTAGGTAGTTAGAAGGTTGTTATGAGAATACTAATACCCTCAAATTTTTCTTCATGTAATTGATTATGTCATTATACCCTATTATGAGCAATTAATTTCAAATGTTGGAGTAAAGTTAATATTTGTAATATTCTTCCAGCGAGTAGTAAGAGTGGTGATACAGAAATTCTTTTAATTCTAGCTCAAAGGATCTAGGATCATCAGACAGCTGTTTAACACATTGACGTCGGCTCACGCAGAAATGCGTGTTTGCTCACCCATGCGTTGTTGACGGGCCCCGCATTTCTGCGTTTTCTTACACGACGTCCAACACGCGCGTTTTCGAGCTGCTCTGACACACTGATCGCTTCAAGGTTAT
>Ga0131853_10007434_pt1 | contig 19831 bp, 11 predicted proteins | sample TergutLab28metaG_FD_92764 | JGI IMG/M metagenome (GOLD analysis project Ga0131853, IMG submission 92764) | Labiotermes labralis P1 segment gut microbial communities from Petit-Saut dam, French Guiana - Lab288 P1 (version 2) (version 2) | ecosystem: Host-associated > Arthropoda: Insects >... | reverse complement strand
GAGCACATGTGCTCGAAACATGTAGAGGCATGAAATAAACTTATTGTAAAACAAAAATTTTGTGCATCAAGTTGGTTAATTACTAAGATAAATATACTGAGATGCACGGTCAGCAAAATGTCAAAAAAAAGTCCCTGGTTTCAGTAAAACACTATATATATATATATATATATATGTGTGTGTGTGTGTGTGTGTGTGTGTTTGTGTGTGTGTGTGTGTGCTTCTTTTACCTTGACAACATTGATGTCTTCAAGGTAATAAATAAAAATAAAATTAAAAGAAAAAATTAAAAATAAAACAAATATATATTGTTGTGTTTGACTGAAACCAGAGACAATTTTGTTTTCTTTTAGTTTGATAACAACGGGATGTCCTCTGCAAACAATAATAATTTTAAGAGCCGGACACAGACCTACGCCACTGCCGTTTTACAGATATTACCACTGGAAAATCTAGCGGAAACTTTTTGTTGCGAATGTTCACGTTTCTCCTCCTTCTGCAGCTCCCTGAGGTTTAGGCTCAAGTCATTGACCTTTGTTTGAATGTTGCATTTACGATCAGGTATGAAAGTGACTGGCTGTGCGTTGGAAGACGGGCTTCGATTCCAGTCAAAAGTAGAAGGTTTTTACGTCTGATTTTGTTTTCCTCAGGGTGGTAACTATTGATATTAAAAGTTTCATGGTATATGACGCCGTGTAATTTGGTAGCTAAGTACCTGGGTACCAAAATATGTGCCCCCATATCCTGGACGACAGCCGTCCATCCGTAAAAAATATTTTGTCTTGAAAGCTCGGAAGCTTGGAAACCTAAGACGTCCGAAGGGAGAAGCGCCATAGAAAATATCCTAGAAAAAGTATTTTTCTCATGGTCGTCAAATTTGGACAAGCCGTGGCGCCCTTCCCAATATTTTGTTCAAAGGATATTCTACAGGAGCTCTTTTCCTGGGGGTTAGCAACAAGGGCATAAAGCCGACCGTTACTTTTATCTAAAGCCGATCTAAGTATTGACAGAGCTATACATGCTCTACCCATACGGCGTCTGATGTAATAATTGTAGAGACCTTACCCAGTCTGATATATTACGTGGTGTGTCATGTTCTGTCAGGCTGTTTTGGGCAATTATCTTAAATTTATTCCATCTCTTCTCTAATAATTTATTCTGACGTTTCTTCAACCAACACTTATCTCATTAAGCTGATATGCATCCTTGTTTTTTTTGTCTTGTACACTATTTTACGATTCCTAAAATATTAAATTTCTCTTGCTAAACTTCCCCACATCTTTTATTTTTCTTATCCAACTTCCCACTTCGAATAAGCGCGTGGTAACTTTAGGTAAGAAGCTCAATAACATTTTGGTTGCATTTCGCAAAGTATTTTCTTAAGAACAAAAGCTTTAAACATGTTCCAGGTGTCTGAAAACTACGCGTGCCCAGACTTAGAAAATGTTTATATAAAACTTTCTAATTTTTGGAACATGACTGCTCCAATATAAATACACACCGGTTAAGTAAGTGCCATTTCAAAGTGTTGTCCAACTTTCTCTGTCACCGGCATCTGCCTATTGCCCGCCTTAGGAACTGCATATTTGTAGACAGCAGAAATCACAAGTAGATGTAACGTACCCCATTAATACCACCCCCTACAGAGCATTTTCCCTTTCTCTTCATTAAGAATATTAATTACTGATTAGCCTATTTAAGGGCCGGGTTAGCTCAGTCGGTATAGCTACTTGCCACGGACTGGACGGTCCAGGGATCGAATCCAGGCGGGGGGAGATTTTCCGCACCCGTCCACACAGGCCCTGGGACCCACCCGGCCTCTCATACAATGGATACCGGTTCTTTCCCGGGGGTAAAGCGGCCAGTGCGTGGCGTTTACCACCCACCCCTATCTAGCGCCGAGGTCACGGAAAGAGTAAACCTATACCTCTACTGCCACCTAGGGCCTTTGTGGCCTGTTCTAGGTTGAACTTTACCTTTACCTGTTTAAAACAACGTCCGTAATTTGACATCCATTTTTCTTTATAAATCGCTTCACAGTCGGTTACGAAATGTTTCATACATTTTTACTAAATACCAGCGTTAAGATAGGCCTGGCTTTGTGTCAGTTGTAGACGCATGGCTAATAATATTATTAGCCATTTTAAGCTAGTGGTATTTGTATCTACTGCCTGCTGTAACATTAAGGAACTTGCGTTTCGTCACACAGTGTTTTTGTACGTTTCACATTATTCTCAGTATAATAAGGATTATTTCAGTGAAGAGTCTCAACCAGTTGGCGTTTGTAATGGAGGAAGATTGTGTTCTGTGTGAGGTACCAACTGAAGTTTTTTTGTCTAATTTAGTCCAATTTAAGTCCTTAAAGATTTGACCGTTTTAAGAGTCACGTTCGTCTAAACTGTACACAAACATTCAGTTTGTACCCAACATAACACGGGTCGCATTCATTGCCAGAAACAATCAGTCGGTTTTGCTTAGGGAAATAGTGGTTTTTATTTTGAAGAGCAATATGAAGTAAAATGAAGTTTCTTTACGTTACAGCAGCTGGCACAAATTGTTACCACTGCCACGAATATAATTATCATAAGGTACACAATTTCAGTAGCAGTTCTGCGTAGGAACGCACTGATGACCCAGTCGTTTAAGGCTGCACGGCACCATCCGCACCGTACACACGACCTACACAGCGGCTCTGAAGACCACCACCCATCCAAAAACTCGGTGCAGTAAACCATAATGCTACAACTCAACATCTAATGCTCCTGATGATGGCCGTATGTACCCGAAACATTTCGAGCTAAGAATACATCAATAAAATTACCTTGTTGCATCAAGTTAGCATTTCACTTTATTTCATATATTCCATTCTCAGTTATACGAAGTTAACGTCTGCAGTACTGATGTGCCAAGAACTTGTTTGTTTCTAGAATTGCTAAGTACATAACATGTGCGAGAGATGTTGCGTGTCAGGGATGCAATGTGAATTGGAAACAGCTTCCAACTGTGAAGTGGCCGCTGGTGCGAGACGTAACTGGAATTTGAATTGCACTGTATAAAACACAATCTTAGAGTATGGTGATCCTGTAATGAAGACACTCTTGACTCTTCTAACTTTGGTAATATGACTTGTATCATTCCCACATTATAGAATTTAATGATGGGGTACGGGGAAGCAACCTGCCATTAAGACCTTGTGTACAGTTAGTTACGTAAACTGTGTGATCCCCATTTCGAAGAATTCATTGTCCTTTGAATGAAAACAGCTTGCCTTGTAACGGCTAAAACAGGATACATTGCACTTGTCAAGTTAACAGTTGTGCAAAATTATAGCATGCACTTTCACATTATAATGTTCTGTGTCATGACACCGGGTAGACCGTTCGCGGGTACCGGGTAGGCTGAAGAACGTACTGCCTCATTCTTGTATATCTGTACCCTGGCAATAAAATATACTGAAACATACTACCAGATTATGTGGTATCGTGACCAAGAAGACTAAAATATTGATCTTCACGAGCCTGGAAATTTCATAGGCTATCTCAAAAGCCATATTTATGTTTTCTGTTTGTTTCCGAACTTTTTATCGCTAATTTATGAATACCACAGTCAGATGAAAGTTGGTGTCGTATCAGATGCTTCGAAACACCTAGAAATTCATTACCTGGACTTTAGATTATCGAAATAAAAAAGGAATTTTCATGTAAACTATTTATTCAATTAGTGGCAGCAAGTTTTTTTGAGAACGTTTTTGGCCCATTAATTGCTGAGCGGTGTAAGTTTGCATGTGTCAAGTGGTTTGTAGTAGGAAATAATGGAATTAGATGCCATATTAAACAAGGTTTTTTATCAGTTTGTGGTGGCATTCAGACATCAATCAGACTGTTGTGGAAAGAATCCTCTTTATCCCATTTGTATCTAGGCTAGTCAACCACATTTTCTGCATAAGGTTAAAAATTATCTGAGAGTTGACAATTGTTTTCCAACTGTAATCCGATATCTCATTTTGTTGAATGACATGAGCTAATAGTTTTCTCGTGTAGGTCAACTGTATAAAGAGTCTGGCATGCTCGGTGCAGAACGTAATGGCATTTTTCGTAGGATGTAGGAGCCGAGATAGCTCTGTCTGTGGAGCAGTGAATGTCTAGCCTGCGTGCTGGATAACCGACGGTCTTGTCACGATTCCTGCAGCGATCAACAGACATGTCTGTTCTCCAGGGGGTCCAGGCAAGATCTGGCGTCCACCCTGCCTATCGGACGCTCCTTCTTCAGTGGCAAAGCGGCCAAAGCGTAAAGCTGGCTACTCCAATTACTGCCGAGTTTGAGAATGATTGGAGCGCCACACCTCTACTTCGCATGCTTTTAAGTCGTGTGTACGGAGTTCTTTACCTTCCTACGACTTCGATTAAACGAACCGGCATAGAGTAGGCGATATAATGCCTACACTATATGCTGCACTATCCGGGATTTGAATCCTACAAGGGCAAGAAATTGATCTATTCATGCAGAAATCTATACCGGCTGTTATCCGCTGGATACCAGGGTACTCTCCCGAGGTGAAAAAGTCCAGGGTTTGAATTTAACCACTCACCTTCATCTAGTCCAGAAACTAAGAATCGATAGATTTATACCGCTGCCCATTTAAGACATATTCGTTCAAAACGTGGACAAGAACGGGTGTAAATTTAAAACTTACACAGCACTCTTAAAAAACAAATGCAACAAAATTAAATAAATGTAACTGCACATAAATATAACTATTTTTGTATAAAATGTTTAACAGATCGGCTTCTTGGACATATCCCTATGGAATGAAAATCAATACCGTGCTGATGTTTTCTTTAGTTGCTGCAGCCAGATTGACAGGACGGAACCTTATCCATGCAATCTCTACACGGCAGTGTAAATGGCTTACTAGATGACCACCACCCGGAAACTGGTGGTTTCACATCACGATCGATGACAATTGACTATGTGGAAGAAGCTTGTGTAGAAAAGTTGAGGGTCATGTTGGAAAACGTGTCGTACGAAAGACGAACTCTTAAGGAGATTTTATTTGTGCGGTTGTCGTTCTTGCCTTTGTCAAATAAACGATTATTGGTCTGTGACGGTTTTCCAATTTGCGTCTGACGAAAGAAATACATGGTTACTGTAAACAGATGGGTTATGAAAACTGGAAATGACTGGAAGATTCTTCACTGATCAAAGGCTTTCTGCCCAGTGTCATGATGAATCCCTGTATACAGAATGTCCCAGAAGGAAATGTCAGCATTCTGAGGGGTCATAGTATGGCTCATTCTAAGCAAAAGTGTGTACGTACTTGTCGCTCATTTGCGACAACACTGTCACAACTCAAAATGTGTGACTTTTCAGGAGAGACTTTTAAAGATTTTGAAGTGCTATAATTTTCTATGATTGCAACGACGACACAACTGCTCTCCGGCGGCTAGTTTTTCAAACTGCGTTATGACACCATACCTTTTAAAAGTGCATCTGCAAACGTTTCTTTCTATACCAATAGCTCAAAAATGTCAAATATTGAGTTGAGACACTCTTGTTGCAAATGAGCGACATATACATATACAATTTTTGCTTAGAATGACCGATACTATGACCTCTCAGAATATTGACATTTCCTCCTTGGACACCCTGTATAAGAAGTACTGAATCATGAAGACAAGAGAAATAAGCAACTGGCGCCACGGCCTTCGGGTGAAACCGAAGTCTGTATCGAGGATGAATGGGATAGATTCATTACTGTGCAGTGTTGGTCACAGGCAAAGTCGGGCGCTTTGTTCGGTGTGTTGAACAAAGAGTGTGCTTAGTTCTAACATACTCTATGCAAATACGAGCATGTAATCTTTCATTATTGACATTGTTTCTTGTCCTTTCCTTAAAAGCTAATGGAAAATGGCGGTTGTGGGGCCAAAGCGACTGGATTTAATTAGTCGCGTTGTTGCGTGAAACGGTTGTGTGGACTGTGAATATAATTCCGTCGTTTGTGACCACGAGCGAAAAAATTCTCGCTCACGCGGTCCATAGACTCTAATGAATATCATTAAAATTATTAAAAAGCAAAACATGTAATGGTGAGAAAAATTATTTGCCCCACCCTCCCTCTCCTCCCTTCCCCTCCAGAAACAGACCCATAGACTATTCACACTCCTGAAATCAATCAGACAATTGATTCGTCACAGCGTCAAATTAAGCAGGAATTTTTCCACCTGAATTAATGCAAAGTTAAAGTGTAAAATTTTCCCTGCGCGCGCCATTAAGGACACAAGTTGAATGGAGGTGTAGCTCCACTTATTCATAAATCTCGAAAGTAAAGGTGAGCGTTCAACGTTACGCCTCGGCCGATATACCTCTGGGAAGGGGCCTCCATTGACCACTGCATTGGAGACTGGGTGGGCCCCCAGAGCCAGTTGAAAAATTTTTGAGAAACGAAAAACCTTTTGCTCCTGCCAGGACCCGAACCACTGATCTTCCAGGTCATAGTGTAGCCATCAATACCAACTATGTTTTCCAAGCTCCAAACTGACTTACTGCAACCATAATTTATGACGGGACCGGAAACGAGACCTACTATACTTACGAAAAATCAGTCTCTGGCTTTTCACAACGAATTCTTAAGAAATTAACTTTCGCACTATTTTCGTTAATCTTGCTGTAGTGGTATTGTATGAAAACCGACTGAAATGAGAAACGAACGCAAAATATTTACTTTTGTAACCAAAGTCTACATGTTTCGGCTTTATCAACAAACCATCTTCTTCGTGTTCTTTTACAGCCTGATGAGAGCTTGATTATAAAGCCAAAACATGTAGTCTTTTTTACAAAAGCCTTGTGTTCGACAGTTTTATTTATAGATTTTTAAAATTAACTTGTGCTATAAAATTTTTTTTTCTTTTGGGCTGTATCACTGTTAAAGATACCGGATATAAAGCTTCCACCCCGTCTGGATAAGGTCATCGCCTTTTTACGTCGTTACGCAGCGTGTGTTTGTAATTATTTACCGACGTTTCGGGACATCCAATCGGTTCCGTCTTCAAGGTCCAATCAGTCGATTTCTTCTTGAAGTGTCTAGTAGTACAATACTTCTTGTACTGCTTGACCCTTGTGATGGGACCGATGGGCTCTCCTGAAAGGTCTATAAGCAACTACCAAAACACTCTGCGTAATAACCCAGAAGGACAAGAACCTCATTATTGAAAACGGATATCCGTACCTAAGCTATACACTACTGATGCATATGGGAAACAGTTAGGCCATTATTTTCACATCATTTTTTCCCCTGGTTATTTTGGTTCGCAAGGAAGGGCGTTGCATTCCGGACTTAGCGGTAGAGAGTAAAATCCCCAACGATTCCAAAGGGAAATTAACTCTGATAATATCTCCGTAAGTGGTTACTGCACAGAACTACAGTACTGTGGTCAGTACAGTGACCAGGCAGTGAGCTGAGAGACGAAAAAACACTGTTTCCGGCAGAACCAAGAATTCCCCCCCCCCCACCCAAAGCAGCCAGACTGAACCATCGGCCCATACGGAATCCTATTCAATGGGTAGTGGCGTCTCTTTTCTGGGAGTAAACTAATAATCTGTAAATTCTACGGACGCTTTCAACAGTGACAAGATCTTCACACGCAGACACTTCAAAATTTCTGTCAAGATTGACACAACATTTCGTGGGAAGAGACTTTTCTTTACACTTTGACTGTAGTCCGCTCCTTTCTTCACAGTCTGTCGTGTCACGAATATTTACGCTTTTCGATCATTTTTATATTTGTGGCTGCCGATATTTTGTTCGTGCTTTGGACAGAGATGAGAACCCCTCTTCGATGAATATCCCTGACATAACGACAAAGGGTGTCAGAATGCAGAAAACAAGTGGAGAATGGAGACAAAAAACAAACGAGGAGTTGGAAAACCTGATTAACCATGAAAATATAGTAAGGCATATTAAAAGTATGAGACTGAGTTGGGTGGGACATGTTGAAAGAATGTCTGATGAAAGAGTAGTTGAAAGCATTTATAAATGGAAACCACACGCAACAAGACCGAAAGGAAGGCCAAGATTAAGGTGGGATCATGACGTGAGAGACGATTTGAGGAAGATGGGGGTAAATAATTGGAAACAAAAGGCACAGGAAAGGAAAACTTGGAGAGGAATAATTGAGCAAGACAAAACTCACAAAGAGTTGTAGAGCTGAGAAAGAAGAAGAATTACAAACAGTGTAGGTTTTTTTTTAATGTTTTGCTGACTGTGCATCTCAGTATAATCGTAGCAATTAACCAAAGTCAGTGCACAAATTCTTGTTTTATAACAAGTTTATTATATGTCTCTACATGTTTCGAGCACTATGTGCTCATCATCAGGAGGTCAAAATTGTATTATACAGCATCTGGTATCATCATACCTGTAGGTGGCCGTCCGGTGCACAGGTTGAGAGAGGACTCCTCTCTCAACCTGTGCACCGGACGAAGTGTGACGATATCAGATGCTGTATAACACAATTTTGACCTCCTGATGATGAGCACATAGTGCTCGAAACATGTAGAGGTATATAATAAACTTATTATAAAATAAGAATTTGTGAATTAAGTTGGTTAATTACTAAGACTAATCAGTGTAGGATTTTGGTTTAAAAATTATTTGTTATCCAAAAGTATACAGAACTTCGTGTTTAATAAATTTATCCCCTTTTAATGTCAACACCTTTGACACGAGTGATCGGAACGTCGTTTAAAATCATTTTTACATGCGAAAAAAATAAAAAAATTAAATGCAGTTCCTTTACAGTCGCACGAGAAATGGGGGAAGAAATTAGCCTCTGTCACTTTCGATCCCATGTTCTAACTTACAATCAGCGGCTTGTTATATAGTTGAAGCAGTTATATTGTCATGGCTTCTCTATTGTCTCCATAAAGAATTACACGTAGTAAAGGCAGGAATGTGCGTGCTTTGGCGGCTTGCCTGTGGTGTTATGAGAATTATAACATAACTATGGAAATAGAGACTGCTGTATGCTGGGAAGTAAGCGAGGCCACGGCAATAAATGTAGCAAGTTGGAAAATAAAAATAAGTATTTAAAAACTTATTACGATTTTGTACTTTCAGTTTACATACTAAATGCCTGAATACTGGAATCCAAATTACAACGTCTACAAAGGAAGTAATACTGTATGTTGCAATCTTTCCTGTTTATTTCTGGGTTGTTTATGACCTTACGTTTCCTCTTGTACAATAACCTTTCAATGTTGTACTCGGTGCAATCTACGGAGCTTTAATTCTTCACGTCCTACAGGCATCGGTGCACCGTATGATCGTAAATTAATTTAAGGGTGCTATACAATTCAACCTCTTCCACCTTGAGCATTAGTTGGAATTTAAAACTCAGCATACTGAAGGATTAAGATTTGTGTTCCTCTCGTCCGTACTTCTAGTTTATTTTTCTATCTCATCTTTCTATATTTTTAATAGCTCGTATTGACTCTGAACAAAGTTTTTTTTTTCTTATTCGTCGTATGACTGGATGCAACAATATATATAGTGTTGTTTAAAATCTGAATTTTAAGACACAATCAGCGTAGCAGATTTTTAATATTCACTTATTAGGTAGAAGAGGCAATGTTGTTCCTGTGCACGACATGAAGACATGTAGAAAAATGGAGGTAACCCTCCAGTTATTATTAATCTCGTCACTAAATATTATTACGTTGTAAGCTTCACGTCTCGACCGCTTTACCGCCGATGTCCATTGGATAGGCGTTTGGTTGGGCCCAAACTCGGTCAGGAAGCTTTAGAGAATGTAAAAATATATTTGGTAGTATCACATCCACAAAAACTATGTGACATCGTCGATAGTGATAATAATTTTACTCGCCATATGAATTTTCAGGCCCTTAAAAGAAATTAACAAAAACTTGTTGTAAAAACGAAACCTGTTCTAAATTCATGAGACGTCACGCCTGCAGTTCTAAGAATAAATAACAAGTGAGGCTATAGGCCACCCTGGAATTCCTATCACACATTTACATACATAAACGCTGCTGGTAATGATAACCGTAATAAATGTTTCTTTTTTGGGAACTTTTAAAGTGTTTTTGATATTACAAATTACTTGATACAAATTTGTGCACTTGTACTTACATGACTCAGTGCCATATTGTTACCGGCATTTCAGGTTCAAATCCTTAACGGGTTCATGGACACAAATTCCTTTGGCTGTAAATGACCTAACAGGGAACACAACAGGAGGTGTGAAGACCGTTAAGGCACTCAGAAGCTTGAGCCTGGACAGAAATTCATCAGCTATCAAGTGTAGGAGTTTTACAGCTCGGTTTTTTCTGAGTTAAATACGAGACTTTTGTCATTTTGAGGACATAATCCATTCAGTAGGAATGCCTGTGAGCGACTCCCAAAAATGTTCATTTAACGTAATTTTGGGGTCTACTGACTTGAATTAGCCAGCCAATGAGACTTGACTTTCCAAAAAGTTAAAATTCGGCCTATGGGGTTTTTTGAATTTGAATTTCGACCAATATGATCATTTCGGTATATAGGGGGGGTATTTGGTTTGGAGAGTACAAGAGAAGCAAGCAAGGAGCACTCTGTTTTAGACCGCTGGAGGGCAAACATGTAAATTTGGGTACTCCGTTAAGTTTATAAAATTTCGACAATGATAAATAGTAAGGCGTATTATACAAACAGATTATTGTAAGTCCGTGTAATTACTCAAAGTGCCGTGGATACACCTAATAATGTGTTATAATATTACAAATTGTAGTCCGGAATTTAACTGACACAAATAAACAAAAAAAAAAACCAGGACGAAGTGTTGTGTTCGTAAATCAGCCAATCGTAGCAGATCGTGGGCCTTGCAGGGACCTCCTACGTAGATTGCCCTGAGAAAAGACCGTCAGAAATACTGAGAAGAAACGGGAAGCTATAATCCAAAATCCACAGGGGAAAAGTACGGTAGCAATATCTTATCGTTGGTCTGACTAAAGTGCTACGAAGCAAGCAGGTTCGCCTTCTGATAATGTCGTCCTGGTGTGTTAAGGTAGGAAAGAAAAGCCTGTCTGTTGCTTTGTGGAAAGTGAAGTTTCCAAATTCATTTTCTTCATTTTTCATGACTTATTTTTTATGTTCATGCGTGTTCTATTTCTGCTCTATGATTCCCCGTATCTTCTGTTTTGCTTAAAGAGATATAGTGCAGGAGTGGGAAATCTAAAACATGTCTGGAACTTTCGTTAGCACTATAGATCAGATTGTTAAACTCAAAACGATTGTAAAACGAATTTGTAGAACTGGCCTACGTGCCGCTCTATTGAAAGTCATTAAATCGTTTAGCAGTTAGCAAAAAATTTAAAAGAGTTAATGTCGCCAAGTTTAAAAACAAGCAAATGGAGGTTGAAGTGAACAAAAATCTCACACCTGCATGTTCAGCTGTATTCTAATTCACGCTTAAGTAGAGGAAAGTTCCTTTCTACCGTGCCTGTTCATTTACAATTGACTGTGCTTCCAGTGCTCAAAGGCATAACAATAAGGAAGGCGTCTCAACTTGTTTTTATTCTAACCTTCATTCAGAAAAAGTTTTGTTTTATTATTTCAACGACTTCAATGCGTTCTTTTGTAACGATATATTGTAATAAAAGGGACCGTTTAGAACTTCTTAACAACACAAAAGTAGCGGCACCTTTGCAAAGCCGACTCCTCACACCAGCAGTTCTTTATTTGCGTAATATCAGGGAGGTAAACCCAGTCTACAATAAAATATTCTATAAGTCAAATACAAAATCAAATATTAAATAGTTCCGTAAGTTAAACAGACAATACTTTTTAAGCTTCAGCTGTCAAATGGTTGAATCTATACGTCTTATTTAGAAGCGTGAACGACTACGGTTGGATAATTGTATTTGTTCTTACGGCAGGTCAGGAATATGCTATTCGACACGAAATCCGTATAGAATCTATGGTCCATGTAAAGAGTACCGGAGAATATGCGGCCGCGCGTGAAGCAGCGCGCTGTGAGAACTGTGGTGAGGTGCAGCGCGCTGTGAGAACTGTCGTGAGGTAGGGATATATTCCCACGTAATTTAACGTCCAAACTGTTATGGATGAAACGCAGTCAGATTTCAACCTTGGTACTTAAATTCCGATACCGAGTTGTAAGTCGCTGATTTGACTCTAGAGCTGGTATAATCTTTGTAATAAAGAGGAAAAACCTTGCAATTCCTGGATTAGAAGCCCGTCTCCCAGTCCGCAGCCAATAGCCTTAGTGCTTGTGTTAGCGGTAAAGCAACGTGACTTGTTCCCTTGTTCAGCACCGCTGCTAGAAGTATTGCTGATGGAATGAATCTAGGCGTCGTTAACATCTATATTCAACAGAAGTGTGAGTTTATCTCTATCCCATTGGAAAGCGCTGACTTAGTGAGCAGAGGAATGATAATGCAATTTATATTACACTTGAAATTTCAGTACTCATTTTTTATTACAATTCTTACTTGGCAGTTACAATCCCACTGCGAACTAGAATTTGTAAGTCCACTGGAGTTAGATGAAATACTTGTAAGCTGTGTGAATTTTAGAAGTCGATGTGAAATCGAGATATCCAGGTTGAGATCTTGACAGCCATTGTTGGTTGTTTACGTCGAATGCTACTAAAATCTGCTTGCAGGTCTGAATAAGGCAAAAGCTTTCCGATTGGGCCTACAACTCGGCCACTAGGATGATGTAAACCGAGAGAGTTAGCCTGTACAGATCATGATAATATCTGACCGATTTTCTTTAATTGAAATTAGTATCTTAAGGAATTGCCGATGCTTTTTAACAAATCACGCTTTGTGGATCGCATGCTGTCTGCGAGGCATTTTTTGGCGTCCAGCCATACTAACAAATTTTTGCTTTTAGGCTTAAATCTTCGTAACTAATTAAGTTGAGGGACAAGGTACCCCAATAAGGAAACTGATTTACACTCCCTCTTCTTTGTAAACGAGAATAAGTATCAAAGTGTCTAATTTATCTTCACGCGTAAATAAATCCTGTTCAGGAATGGAACACAGGTCGGACTGTCACAACTTTGTTTGCCTATATAAATATGATAACTTCATGTTCGAAAATATGAAAATAAGAACCTTATGTGCAGGAAGTTCAGAGAAGCGTGTTTCAAACGGAGACGTCGCAACAAATAACTCTCTTTCTTCAGTCTAGTTCGTGGCTCAAACTTTGTGGGTCACCTGAATCTGTAAGTCATATTGGCCTTGCGACCCATATATCACAATACCTACTCAATAACCAGTTTAAGACGTAGATTTTCTGAGGTTTTCTTGAGTTTTGTTATTCGTGGCGTAGTGCGTAATACATGTGTGGTTGCTGCCTTTAGCATGAGAATTCTTTTTGAGTAAGGCAAGAGTTTTTACATGCAGGTTTAAATAAAACTAGAACCTGCTTTAGATACTAGAGATAGGACAGATCGTTTTTCCATCGCCAGCACACGCCAAGAGGGAGGGAGAAATTAATCCAATATACTAGGACAATACAGTCTGATTATATAAACATGAACAAGAAGTGAGCCCACAATGGTCTCTAAAACTCACGGCGTCTTACGGAGTATAAATGTAGTGATGTGAGGTCTGGCCATCAACCGAACACATTCTGTGTGAAACAGAACACTGATGTTACGTTCGTGAGTGGCCTAGCAGATTCGGTAAATAATGCGAGACAAAAAGACAAGGATTCTTGGGGATGCCTCGAGATGGGTGGAAATGTAAAGTTATAAAAGATGAGCAATGTAAGGTTCGTGTCTTTCTTAGTCCTTGGGATGGGAGGTAGTAGAGGAGGAGGATTAAAATGCGAAGAAATAGTAGTAGTAGTAGTAGTAGTAGAAGAAGAAGAAGAAGAAGAAGAAGAAGAAGAAGAAGAAGCAGCAGCTTACTCGCCCTGTGACTTTGTAAGTTTTTATATGTTTCCCGTGCCTGGCAACACAACTGAAAATTATATCTTCGCTCTTCAGGGTTGTTATGCAGCGAAAAATGGTAGGCTTGGGGCAATCTATCGGTGCCATCTTCAGGGGTCAAGCAGCGTCATGTCGAAAGAGTGGAATTTCTTTACTGGTCATTACTCAAGTTTCTTTAAAAGTGTCAATTTTTTAGTTGTCTGGCAGTAAGTTTTGAAAAAAAATGTCAATTATGCATTTGCGAGATTGAAACAGGTTTCTTTATTATAGCGGTTTGCGAAAGACATTTTTCCAGTACAAATGTTGGTGTAAGTAATTAACGAAGGGAATTAAACGACGATTTGACTCAACATTTTCGAATCCCGCAGTCACATGAGCCCCGTCACCACACCGTACCGCACCTCACCTTTCCTCAACAAGATGTTAAGACCGGTTATTTAATTTGCAGACTTTTTATAACACTTGGTTATAATATTTGACACCTGGCTATATCACTGGTAGCGAGAACACAATTTGCTTTGTGTGCTGCAGTATCGGACATTGACTGTGCTTTGTAATATGTGTTTAAGTGCAAAACTACGGATCTTAAATTTAGAAAATGTGTCACACTATATACATCGTTTTTGTTCTTTATATAGTAGCTTATCCATCAGCATCTTAGGTCTACTGTCTGCGTACCTTCTAGCTGTCTCCTTTTTATGCCTGTCCGTCCTTCGATCAGTTTATTTATATCTCATTTCTGTATTGTCTCACCGTCTATCTTTGTGTCAATGTGTGACTGCATCTACAAATCTATTCATACATACTGGTGAAGGCAATCTTCCAATTTTCACCAGTACTAATAACAAAGCACGATCCTGAGAGGCCTGCATATCCCATCGTTAGAACACGTTCAAGACATCTTTAGAGTAAGTTTAATAACATTCATCTTAATATTATTCTGCTACCTAATTCTCCCAATTGCCTTATTTCCAAAATTTTGTTTCCTTTCTTCTCTCCACTATAAGTCATACATCCAACCAATCAGAATTTTCTCAATTTCATTATTGTCTAAACTCTACCTGTGCTATATAGGTCTCATAAATTTATTTTCTTACCGTCCAAAAACATTAACAATGTTTTTACATTATGTACAAACTTACTGGTACGTGTACTGCCTCTACCTGTGCAATTTTGGAAACATTATACATATATATATATATATACATACATACAGTGGGGTATGCTACAACGAACAGTTTTTGTCAATAAAATCAGGATGCTACAACGAACAGTTTTTGTCAATAAAATCAGGATGCTACAACGAACAGTTTTTGTCAATAAAATCAGGATGCTACAACGAACAGTTTTTGTCAATAAAATCAGGATGCTACAACGAACGTGGAGGAATACTATCGGCCGAATTAGCCCGCGAGTGCGCATGACGTGTCGGGCCTTCCCGCTTTGATTAGAGCGTCAGTTGTCATGTTGGTTATCGTTTGTGAGGTTCAGTTATCAGTTTAGTTCAGTTATCTGCTAATTTTTACAGTATATGAAAGTTAAATAAATAAATTTATATTATTTTTACACTTATATTTTTTATTTTGTATTATATTTTTCTCGTTGAAATGGTTCTGTTGGATGGTAACTTTGCTCCATGGTTACCCTTAAATACATTTATTTCAATGTATGCTAGGACAAACAGATGTCATAACGAACGAAGTTCTAGAACCAATTACGTTCGTTCTAGCGTACCCGACTGTATATATAAATATATATATATATATATATATATATATATATATAGTCATCAAATATATATATATATATGATGAACTTAAGTCCTATCCTCGGTTAAGAAAGCCTGTAGGCAGTTTTCCTTGGTTACGTGTTGGTACAGGTCTTGCAGTTAGCTGATCCCATCTAAGGAGTTCTGTCTGGTGTTAGTAAGATGGGTTTTCTCAGAAGTATTTCCGATCCAGCACAGTCAAGTGTGCCTAATCCGTGAAAATTGATATTTAATTAACATTGCATCTCTTAAGAAAAGGTATAGGAGACCCGTTTCCGGCCTGGAGTGGCGCAGAGGGTTTCAGGAAGTTAAAGTTCCCAGATTTCATGACAACGACACGGGATGGTGGTAAGGTTGTCAGCCTTACGCACTGGCCGCCTTTACCCCCAGGAAATGCTTCTGGTATTCGTTTCTTTTAGAGGCTGAGTCATAGTGCGATCGGAAGGATTTTATGTCAATGAAAAATTCCAATGACACCAGCTGGGATCGAACCAATGACCTTCCGATTTGTTGCACAACACCTTAGCAACTGTGCTACCGCGGTCCCCGCAAGTTTTATATACTTAATAAGTTACAAAGTAGACCCTCATGCTGTAATGTGCCTTTGTTACATTAAAACGCAAGTAATCTTTAGTCCTACTATGCCGATTCATTATGGTTTCCTTAGGTTCATTTCGCCAATTGAGCTTCTTTTATAAGACAGCCTTACAACTTGTCCTTTGTGTGTGTCTGTGTGGTTATCATATTACTGCTTCGCCCATATACGACATTGAAGAATAGCAGCATAAAGGGAGAAGTAACAGAAAGGTGGAGTATGTGGCACAATCACAGAGCTTCATGATTTGTGGGTCTAATATTTGCCAACATCTACAAGCTGACCATGACACGAACCCTTCACGTTACATCCGACAAGTGTAAAGCGTTCAGAAATCTAAAAAATAAAGTGGCGCCGAAGATGAAACTTCACGATCCGGCGTGTCCAAGTTCCACTCAAGCATTTACACTTTCCCTCCAGCTGACTCGGCCACATTCCCTATTTGCCATTTCTCCATTCTGTAGACGGATTTTCATTTTTCCAAATCGGGTTACAAATGTTGGAAACTTGGATTACATTTTATTTACGCCCTTGAATGATATATGACCTTCATGGCATCGATTTGCATGTAACTCCAAATGGCCCAAAGACATTACATGGAGATCTGCGTCTACAATTTCGAGCCAAGTCGGTCAAGAAATATGAGAAAGCAGTGGGTAGAAGTTCATTCACATCCTTACGAAAAGCGTGAAAGTTACTGAGCCCCGAAATTTTAGATAAATTTTTGCAAAGACGTCCTATACCAGATTTCATAAAAACGCCAAAAAACGGTTTAACCTCTGGTACTAGAACACGGACGGACGGACGGACGGACGGACGAATGGACGTGATCCCCACATATGTCATTCTATTGTTCTTTGTAAATAACTCCAAGTAAGTGACGAGTTAAACGGTTTTGGAAGGCGACGTCGTAGCTTGGTTTGCCACGTCATCAAAGAATTAACACTAATTTGTACCCCACAGATAACAGACATAGTCCTTTATGGAGACGAAGAGTTTAACGCTGTCTACAATAATTATCGGAAATTATTGTGACAAATACATAAAGCCCACAATACACTTTATCGCAGGTGGTGCATATACGTATTTACCACAGGGCTTTGGAGACACTGATACGAAAAAGTTATGATATCTAATAAGCATGCAAAGATTTAAACCCGCTGCCTTAGTAATACCATTTCACAAGAAGTGGTGTTGTGGTTCTAGTCACGTGTGACGCATGACGTCATATTGTTACGAGGCTAGGTCAGGTTGTGTGTCTGTGTGTGTGTGTGTTTGTGTGTGTGTGTGGGTGGGTGTGTGTGTGTGTGTGGGTGTGTGTGTGTGTGTGTGTGTGGGTGTGTGTGTGTGTGTGTGTGTGGGTGTGTGTGGGTGGGTGTGTGTGTGTGGGTGTGTGTGTGGGTGTGTGTGTGTGTGTGTGTGTGTGTGTGGGTGTGGGTGTGTGTGAGTAAAAGAGTTCGTAGGAAATAGGTAAGAATAAGGAATTTATTCACTCAATTATTATACCAACCAATGCACTTATATAAAATTTACACATTAAAACACTAAAACTGCTCCGACGTGTTTCGGTCCTAAGACCATCATCAAGAAGCTGTATTTCTTTGCCTTGCTAAAGTCACATTAAAAGCCACATTAAAACCAGTCATAAATTAACTTCGTTTTGCTAGTAGGGTATTGTGGCAGCATGCCATGTTGTGTAATGTTATGTTGCGAAGAGTGCCCTGTTACGGATGCGCATTCTGTGCGAAGCACAAAATGCACAGAGTGCACTGAAACATGTTGGAGCAATTATAATATAATTTTATACTAATTATATGTGCATTTGTTGGTGTAATAATAATTATTAATTAATCAAAATGCACGGTATTAACATAAAAAAATTAAAATAAAAAAGTTATAAACAATGTTTCAGTAAAGTTGAATGGACATATTGCCTCCAGCTTCAAGTGATTTTTGCGCCACACTATATACAAAAATTCATTTCGTACCGCACAGTTTGCTTTCATTAGAAGGGCCAGTCTTTGAACGCTGTGACTATTACAGACACTGACCGTTTTAACGACATAGCACTGGACTATCCTAGTCCAAACCTATACATACGAATTTAAACGCTGCTTATAATTTCCGGAAGAGACTGAAAGATTTTCTGCGTGCCTTTGGGTCCAAGGGTCGTTCAACGGACTTTCACGTAAGTTTGACTTCACCTGGTGCTGTGGAGATTCTAAATCTGAAAAGTGTCTAGTAACTCGATTCGCCGCAGGTTCAGGTTCAGCGTGTTAGCACTGAATGAGGCTGTCGCTCCATTGTCGTCTTACAGTGAGAAGTTCGAATTCTTGGAAAGTTAGTGAATGCGATTAGTAGGCTTGAAGTTGTTGAATAAGGATGAGGCTGAGCGAAAGAACGCTGCTTGTTACACAAAAATTTATAAACTCGTCCTATAGCATACGACGTTTTGCTGACTTACACTCTGCTTCCAGAACCCCTAATTCCAGGATCTGCCATTGGTGTTAATAACATCAACGAGGACGCGCGAAATTTTGAGGTGATAGTGATATTAACAGCCTCGTTCTTTGTCATGCCGTTAATTATGGTAATGACTCTTTGAAAAGAATTAACAGTATTAATACATTTTTGGGCAACAGTACGGTGGTCATAGGGGAATAGTCTATAGCCTTCGGCCCGATGGCGATAACTAACGAAACGGGGAAGCTATGCATTCAAACCTTGTGCGATGACATCATAAACAAAATAGAAATTTGTATTAAATAACTGTCTAAGCGAGTAATTTGCAGATATGTAGACGGCGTGGATCATTTAGATTAAAGTCATGCGTGTACAACTAGGCGCATTAGTCTAATGAGGGCAGTTCTAAATAGAACTTATACAAAAATATCGCACTATAGGAATAAACATATTTATCTACGTATCCTAGTAGAGTTACTTGAGTACTAATTAGAACCTCGTGAATAACTATTAGAGATAAAAACAGCTGCTGCTGCTACTACTACTACTACCAGTACTACTACTACTGCTAATACTACTGTTATTACTACTACTGTTGCTGCTACTACTACTACTACCACCACCACCACCAGTACTACTACTACTGCTAATACTACTGTTACTACTACTACTACTACGACTTTCATTTGATATCTTCTATGTTATGCTGATAGTAAAAAAGTAGGTTAAGATGCGTTTAGAGAAACAGAAAAATTTGTACTGAAAAGTGAACCAAAAGCTGTGTGTGTACTGTATACTGTGTACTGTATACTGTGTACTGTAAAATATATACTGTGTACTGTGTACTCTATACTGTATACTCTGTGCTGTGTACTATATACTGTATACTGTGTACTGTATACTGTGTACTATATACTGTGTACTGTAAAATATATACTGTGTACTGTGTACTCTATACTGTATACTCTGTGCTGTGTACTATATACTGTATACTGTGTACTCTATACTGTGTACTATATACTGTATACTGTAAAATATATACTGTGTACT
>Ga0131853_10007433_pt1 | contig 19832 bp, 15 predicted proteins | sample TergutLab28metaG_FD_92764 | JGI IMG/M metagenome (GOLD analysis project Ga0131853, IMG submission 92764) | Labiotermes labralis P1 segment gut microbial communities from Petit-Saut dam, French Guiana - Lab288 P1 (version 2) (version 2) | ecosystem: Host-associated > Arthropoda: Insects >... | reverse complement strand
CGCTGGCCGCCCAGCACGTCGCCGTCGGGCGCGTCGACGGCGAGAAACCCGGCGCGCGGGTCGGCCTGCAGGTTGCGCGTGTGTTCCGCCAGCCGGCTTACGAGGATCGTCGGACGATGCTGCGAGTCCGGCGCGAACGGCAGCACCGACGGATAAGGAAAGCCCTCGGGCTGGCGCGCGTGCGTAGCGAGCGTGCCGACCGCGGCCGTGTGGAGCAGATGCAGCGGAGCGTGAGCGGGAATGTTCAACTGGGCGTACCTGGGTAAATTAGAGATGAGCGGCGGACGGCCACAACCGCACCCACAGCGGTTCGATCCTATGCGCGCGCCCCATGGCGCCAAGCATAAGCCAGCACGCTTCGATAGAATCGAAGATCCGCTTTCAATGCGCTTTCTCGCACCTTCCGCCTCGAGACCTCCGTGCCCGACCAACACGCCTCCGAATTCGCCGTTCTTCCCGCCGCGCACCGCGATCTGCCCGTTACCGAGCGGCAACGCGCGCGCGTCGCCACGATGGCGCTGTTCTTCATCGCCGGCATGATGTACGCGTCATGGGGCGTGCATGTGCCGACGGTGCGCGACCGCTTCCATCTGAACCCGGCGATGCTGTCGTTCGCCCTGTTCGCGGTGGCGGGCGGATCGATCGGCGCGATGGTGACCAACGCCTCGTGGATCGCCCGCGTCGGCACGCGCCGCGCCTGTCTGACCGGCGGACTCGCGATGGCCGTCTGCGCGGCGCTGATCCTCGTCGTGCCGGCGTACTGGATGCTGCTGGTCGTGCTGGCCGTCTTCGGCGCGGGCATGGCCACGCTCGACGTCGCGATGAACGCCGAAGCGAGCGCCGTCGAAAAGGCGCTCGGCAAGCCGATCATGTCGTCGCTGCACGGCATGTTCAGCCTGGGCGGCATGGCCGGCGCGGCGATCGGCGGCGCGCTGCTCGCGCGCGGCATGCCGAGCGCGCTGCATTTCGCCCTCGCCGCCGCGTTTTCGGCGCTCGTGCTCGTCGTATCGTGCCCGGCCGTGCTGCCGGACGTGCCGCATCCGACGCACGGCGAACACGCGCGCACCGGCAATCGCTGGCGCACGCCCGCGCTGTGGGCGCTCGGCGCCATTGCGCTGATCGCGCTGATCGCCGAAGGCGCGATGTATGACTGGGCGACCGTCTATATGCGCGACGTGGTCGTCGCGACGCCCGCGCTCGCGAGCGCCGCCTATGCGGCGTTTTCGGGCGGCATGGCCGCCGCGCGCTTCGCGGGCGACACGGTGCGCAAGCGCTTCGGCGCGCCGCAGCTCGTGATGGCGAGCGCGTCGCTCGCCTGCGCGGGGATGATCTGCGCACTCGTGCTGCCGTTCGCGTTCACCGCGCTCGCCGGTTTCACGCTGATGGGCCTCGGGCTCGCGAACATGATGCCCGTGCTGTTCGCCGCCGCCGCGCGCGTGAAGGGCATCCACGCGGCCGAAGGGCTCGCGCACGTCGCCGGCATCGCGTACTTCGGCCTGCTGTTCGGGCCGGTCGTGATCGGCGGCATCACGCAGGTGACGAATCTCACCGTCGGGCTCGCGGTCGTCGCGCTGTGCGCCGCGCTCATCGCGTGGGCCGCGCCGAAGGTGCTGCATCGGCTCGGGATCTGACGCCCGCTTGATCCGCCGGACTGTCTGGGCGCCCGAGGCACGGACGAAAACGCAGACGAAAAAAAAGCACGCGAGCTTGCGTCCGCGTGCTTTTTTACAACCGCCCCAAAGGATCCAAGGACCCGAAGGGGCGGGTACCGCGCCGTCGAATTACATCTTGACGACGTCGAGCAGGGTCTTCTTGCCGCCCTTGTAGTCGTACAGCGAGATCACGCCGTGCTTGAGGTCGCCCTTCGAGTCGAAGGTCGTCTCGCCGATCACGCCGTGGTAGTCGGTGCTCGGCATTTCAGCCAGGATCTTCGCCGGATCCGTCGAGTTCGCGCGCTTCATCGCATCGACGATGATGTACACGGCGTCATACGTGAACGGTGCGTAGATCTGGATCGGCTGGCCGAAGCGCTTTTCGTACTTCGCTTCGAACGCCTTGCCGCCCGGCATCTTTTCGAGCGCCATGCCCGCTTCCGAGCACACGACGTTGCTCGAAGCGTCGCCGGCGAGGTCCGACAGCTTGTCGGTACAGACGCCGTCACCCGCGAGCACCTTCGCGCGCAGGCCCAGCTGCTTCGCCTGCTTGGCGAACGGGCCGCCGGTGGCGTCCATGCCGCCGTACATGATCGCGTCCGGGTTTTCGCCCTTGATCTTCGTCAGAATTGCGCGGAAGTCGACGGCCTTGTCGTTCGTCGCGTCATGCGACATGACCTTCATGCCGAGCGACTTGGCGGTCTTCTCGAATTCGTCCGCGAGGCCCTGGCCGTAAGCGGTCGAGTCGTCGACGATCGCGACGCTCTTGATGCCCAAGGTCTTGGCTGCGTAGTTGGCCAGTGCCGGACCTTGCTGCGCATCGGTCGCCACGACGCGGTAGGTCGTCTTGAAGCCCTGTTGCGTATAGGCCGGGTTCGTCGCCGACGGCGAGATCTGCACGATGCCCGCATCGCTGTAGATCTTCGAGGCCGGGATCGTGGTGCCCGAGTTCAGGTGGCCGACCACGGCGACGACGTGATCGTCGACGAGCTTCTGCGCAACCTGGGTGGCCGTACGCGGGTCAGCCGCGTCGTCCTGTGCGTCGAGTTGCAGCGTGATCTTCTGGCCGCCGATCACGAGACCCTTGGCGTTGATTTCCTCGACTGCGAGACGCGCACCGTTTTCGTTGTCTTTGCCAAGGTGAGCGATTTCGCCGGTCAGCGGCGCAACGTGACCGATCTTGACGATCTCGTCAGCGTTGGCGCCCGTTGCGAAGGCCGCACACATCATCATGGCTGCAGCGCTGATCGGCAGCAGTTTATGAAGCTTCGTATTCATGCAAGTCTCCTGGTTTCCACCCAAAAGCAATATGTAATCGCCCAGTGCTTCCGCGCCCCGAACGTGTCGCACCCCGTGCGGACGATTCCCGCAGACGCATCGTTGATGCCCTGGCCAGCATGCCAGCCGGTCCCGTTCATGGCGGGCCGCCCAGTCATGCGGGCACGAAAGTGTAGGCGCTCAAAATAATTGGGACGGTTATTTTCAGATATTGGTAGGAGTACCAATACGCTTTTCCGCGCAAACCGGCCCGTTCGGAAAAATTGGGTTTTTTCCTTTCTGTACAACGGCTTGAGAAGATCATATATAGATCGCCCGATACCTTCAACAAGCTGTATCGGCGTTATTTTGAGACTACATGCCGCAGCGCCAGTCGTCCACTCGAGCGACCGGAAACGCGGTTTCTGCCAAATTCAACTAAACGCTCTATTAATTTCTGAATGCGGTGAGCCCCGCATTTACCGTACGATCCCCCCGGCGGCACAGGGGGTGCGCTGCGGACAGACACACTGCTGTGGCAAACTGACGCCCCGATTTCCCCGTAACAGATCAGGAAGGAGAGCAACGTGAGCGTATCGACTCAATGGATCGACATCCCCGCCGGCGGCAAAGACAGTTTCGGCGGCTACCTCGCGCTGCCTAAGGGCGGCAAGGGCCCGGGCATCGTCATCATTCAGGAAATTTTTGGCGTGAACGGCCATATTCGTGACGTCGTCGAGCAGTACGCGCTCGACGGCTACGTCGCGATCGCGCCGGACATCTTCTGGCGCACGCAGCCGCGCGTCGAACTCGAATACGCGGGCGCCGACCGCGACCGCGGCATCGAGCTGCTGCAGAAGACCGACGTGAAGCTCGCCACCCAGGACATCGCCGCGACCGCCGCCGTATTGCGCCAGCGCGCCGAATGCACGGGCAAGGTCGCCGCGATCGGCTACTGCTTCGGCGGCCGCCTCGCCTATCTCGCGGCAGCCGACGGCGCGCTCGATGCCGCAGTCTCGTACTACGGCGGCGGCATCCAGAATGCGCTCGAGCTGGCCGACAAGGTCACCGCGCCGATCCAGTTCCACTACGCCGAAAACGACCACGGCATTCCGCTCGAAGCGGTGGGCCAGGTCAAGGAGCGCTTCGCGGGCCGCGACAACGCCGAATTCCATCTGTATCCGAACGCCGAACACGGCTTCAACTGCTCGGTGCGCGCGTCGTATAACCAGCACGCTTCGGCGCTCGCGCACGGTCGCACGCTGCAGTTCCTCGCAGAAAAGCTGTAAGCAGTCCCCGGTGGCCTGAGCGCCGCCGCCGCTGCCCCACCGACTAGCCGCGCGTGCCTGCCAAGGCCGCGCGGCTAGTCGGCCGGGCGGCAACGTCATTTCGACTGTCGTCCCTCGATGCCGATGCAGGAGGCCGCGCCTTGCAGTCCGACTACCTGGATTACGACGCCATCGGCCTCGCCGAACTCGTCAAGCGCGGCGACGTGAGCGCCCGCGAACTCCTCGACACGGCAATCGCCCAGGTGCGGGCGACCAATCCCGCGATCAACGCGATCGTCCTGCAGGACTACGACGCGGCCCGCCAGCGCTCGCAGCGCATCGCGGCGGGCGGCAACGGCGCCGATGCGCTCGCCGACGGCCCGCTCGCCGGCGTGCCGTTTCTCGTCAAGGATCTCGGCGTCGATGTGGCGGGGCTGCGCCTGACGCTCGGCAGCCGTCACTACCGCCACTACGTGAGCCCGGGCGATGCGCCCATCGTCACGCGCATGCGCGCGGCGGGTCTCAATATTTTCGGCAAGACCAGCGCTTCCGAGCTGGGCCAGATGCCGTACACGGAGACCGAACTCTTCGGCGCCTGCCGCAATCCGTGGAACCTCGACCACACGCCGGGCGGCTCGAGCGGCGGCGCGGCCGCGGCAGTCGCCGCGGGCATCGTGCCGCTCGCGCATGCGTCGGACGGCGGCGGGTCGATCCGCATCCCCGCGTCGTGCTGCGGGCTCTTCGGGCTGAAGCCGTCGCGCTCGCGCCAGCCGCCCTCGACGATGCCGCTGCCGGACGGCTATCTCGGCGTCGATCTGGCGGTCTCGCGCAGCGTGCGCGACAGCGCGCTGATGCTCGACCTGATTGCAGGCGACCCCGCGCTCGCACCGGGCGCGCCGGGCACCTTCCTCGCGGCCGCCCGCGAGCCGTTCGACGGCGCGCGCACCGGCACGCGCGGGGGTGCGCTCAGCGTCGCGCTCATCACCGATCCGATGTTCGCGTTCTCGCTCTCGCCCGAAGTGCGCGCGGCGCTCGACGACGCCGCCGCGCTCGTCGAATCGCTCGGGCATCGCGTGGAGCCGGTGCCGCTGTCGGTCGATTTCGCCGCCGCGCGCGAGGCGTTCCTGATGATCTGGTCGGTGACGGCCGAGCAGGCCGTGCTCCATGCCGATGCGGTCACCGGGACGCGCGTGCGCCGCAAGGACTTCGAGATCGCGACGTGGGCCATGGCGCACATCGGCCAGCGGCTCGGCGAACGCGCGTTGCCGCACGCGCGGGAAGTCCAGCAGCGGATCACGGCGCAGCTCGCGGATCTGATGACGCGCTACGACGTCATCCTCTGTGCGACGCTCGCGTCGGCGCCGGTGAAGATCGGCGAGTTGAAGCCGTCGGGCATCGAGCGCGCGCAGATGCGCGCGGTCACGTCGGTCCCGATGCAGGTGCTCATGCGCAAGCTGCTCACCGAGGCCTCGAACAAGGCGTTCGCCTGGGCGGGCTGCACCGAGCTGTTCAACATGACGGGCCAGCCCGCGATGTCCGTGCCGCTCGCGTGGAGCGCGCGCGGACTGCCGATCGGCGTGCAGTTCGCCGCGCGCGAAGGCAACGATGCGCTGCTGCTGCGCCTCGCGGCGCAACTGGAGGCGGCGCGCCCGTGGTTCGGGCGTCGGCCGCCGCTATTGCAGGCAAAACAGGCGAAACAAGCGAAACAGCCGCAGCACGCGCAGCCCGCAGGTTGAGCGCTCAGACCTGCGCCAGTTCGCACACGCGCTGGGCGATGGCGAGCGAGGCCGTGAGCCCCGGCGATTCGATGCCGAACAGATTGACGAGCCCGCGCACGCCATGCTCGGCCGCGCCCTGGATCATGAAATCGGCGGCGGGCTCGCCAGGCCCCGAGAGTTTCGGACGAATGCCCGAGTAGGCCGGCTGCAGCGCGCCATCGGCGAGGCCGGGCCAGTAGCTGCGAATCTGCGCATAGAACGAATCGGCGCGATGCGGATCGACGTCGTAGCCGATCTCGTCGACCCATTCGACGTCCGGGCCGAAGCGCCCCTGGCCGCCGAGATCGAGCGTCAGGTGAACGCCGAGCCCGGCTTCGTTCGGCATCGGATAGATGAGCCGCGAGAACGGCACGCGCGCCGCCACGCTGAAGTAATTGCCGCGCGCGAGATAGAACGGCGGCACATGGCGCGCGTCGAGGCCGCGGATCCGGCGCGCGAGCGCCGTGGCATGCAACCCTGCGCTGTTGACGACGCAGGCCGCGCGCAACTGCATCGGCACCTCGCCGCCGACGTTCACGACAAAGCCATGCGAACTCGCGTCGATCGACTCGACCGGCGCGCGCAGCGCGATCACGGCGCCGTTGCGCTCGGCATCGCCCTGCAGCGCGAGCATGTACTGGTGGCTGTCGATGATGCCGGTCTGCGGCGAATAGACGGCGGCGACACATTCGAGCGCCGGTTCGAGCGCAAGCGCCTCGCCGGCGCTGATGCGCGTGAGATCGAACACGCCGTTCTCCTTGCCGCGCGCGAGAATCGCCTCGAGCTGCGCAATCTGGTTGTCGGCCGTGGCGACGAGCAGCTTGCCGCAGCGCGAATGGGCAACGTTGTGCGACTCGCAGAACGCGTAGAGCATCTCGCGCCCGCGCACGCACAGCGTCGCCTTCAGCGAGCCGCGCGGGTAATAGAGGCCGGCGTGGATGACCTCGCTGTTGCGCGAACTCGTGCCGGTGCCGATTGCATCGGCCGCCTCCAGCACGATCACTTCACGGCCGCGCGCCGCAAGCTCGCGTGCCACTGCGAGCCCAACCACGCCCGCGCCGATTACTACACATTCGATCTGATCCATGTCCATCGTCCACACTCATCCACGCTTTTGTGGCGGAAAATTGTACGCCGAGGCTCGGTGCGAAATCGACCCTGCCTCGGACTGGAACCCTCGGGCGCCATCCCCATCTCACCTGAACGGCCGCGTCACGGCTTTTACCAACCGGGTATAGGATCGAACCATCAGGGGAGTTCGCACGCATGGAGTCAACCATATGACGTTGGGCAAGCACTGCTTCGCGGCCGCGCTGTTTGCGGCCGCTCTGACCGATATCGCCGGTTTAGCCGCCCTGCCCGCCCAGGCGCAGGACACCGCACCGGAAACGAGCCAGCCCGCAGTGCACTGGACGCTCGATGTCCTGCGCGACGGCCAGCAGATCGACGAATTCCAGGGCACGACCACGGTCGGCCAGGCACGCACCGATACGCACCATCACGTCACCACACACGACGTCGGCTGCAAGGACCGGCCGGGCGGCAGCATCGACCTGCAACGCACGGTGACGGTGTCGCCGCTGCGCGCGGACGCGAGCGAGTCGATACTCGCGATCGACGCCGAAGAAACGCTCGAGTCCGACGCCGCGCCCCAGACCACCGAAGGCTGCGCGCTGCCGCCGCAGCCGCGCCGCATCACCGCGAGCCATCCGGGGCTGCGCGTGCCGGCCGGTCAACCGGTGACCTGGAAGATCGTCGACCAGAACCCGTCGCTCGTGTACCGGATCAGCGCCAACCTCGCGACGCCGCAGCAGTAGGCCGTGGCGCGACATCAATAGATCGAAGCGATCGAAACAAACGAAGCGCATGCGAAATCCCGACGAACCGCCGCTCATCGACACCTCGCACGGCAACGACTTCATTGCCGTGAGCTGGAACCTGCACAAGGGCCGCTCGCCGCTCGGCTTTCAGGCCTGGCAGGCGATGCGGCGCTGGGTGCAGTCCACCCACGCCGATGCGTGGTTCCTCCAGGAAGCGATGGCGCGACGCCTGCCTCAGCCGGTGCTCGCCTCGACGTTCGGTGCGCCGCTCGGCGATCCGCTCGAAGACGTGTGGCACTGCCAGGCTACCGAAATCGCCGAGGCGCTCGACCTCGAAATCGCCCTCGGTCCGAACGTGTTCAAGCCGTCCTGGCGGCACGGCAACGCCATCCTCTCGCCGCATCCGCTCGATCTCGGCGGCCGCTGGGACATCTCCGCGCACCGTTTCGAGCGGCGCGGGCTGCTCGTCGCGCGCGCGACCCTCGGCACGCGCTCGATCACACTGCTGTGCGCACACCTCGCGCTCACGCGCAGCGCGCGTATGAAACAGATGCACTGGATCGCGCACTGGATCGCGAAGGAAGCGCCGCAAGGGCCGCTCGTGCTCGCGGGCGACTTCAACGACTGGCGCAACGATTCCGTGCCGATCTTCGCCGAGCACGGCATGCAGGAGGTGGCGACGCTGCTCGGCGAGCCCGCGCGCACGTTCCCGGCGTTCTCGCCGACGCTCGCGCTCGACAAGATGTTCGTGCGCGGCCTGCAGCCGGTCGAACTGCTCCAGCCCACGCAGGAAACGGCGTGGCTCTCCGATCACCTGCCGTATATGGCACGGCTGCGGCTCGAAGAATGACGGCGCGCCGCGCGGCGCAAACCCGTTGCATCGAGCGGCGCGCAACACGCTAATATGGCGCGTTGCGCGCGCTGCGCGCTTTTTTGCCGGCTTATTGCCGACTTTTTCGCTGGCCCCACCCGCCTGTTGTGTTGCCCACCGGTCATGCATTACATCGTCACGCTGCTCCAGATCGCCGCCGTCTATTCGCTCGCGCTGATTAGCCCAGGCCCCAATTTTTTGATGATCACGCAGCTCTCCCTGTCGGGGCGGCGCGCGCTCGGCGTCGTCGCGGCGCTCGGCGTGGGGGCCGGCTCGACGCTCTGGGCCACGCTCGCGATGCTCGGCTTCGCCACGGTCCTTCAGCGCGTCGACTGGATCTACAACGGCGTGCGCATCGGCGGCGCGCTGTATCTGGCGTGGCTCGGTTTAAAGCTGCTGCGCTCCGGGGCGCGACAACAAGCCGCACCTCTGACATCCGTTGCGCCAATCGCCGATACGGTGCCGCCAGCCGCGATCGAAGCCCCGCCGCCCCCGGGCCGCGACACCTGGCTGCGCGCCTGGCGCACCGGCTTCCTCACCTGCCTCACGAGCCCGAAAGCGTGCGTGTTCTGGACCAGCGTATTCGCCGCGATGCTGCCGGCGCACCCGCCGCTGTGGTTCTACGGCGTCACGCTGCTGATGGTCGTGACGATGTCGTTCAGTTGGCACTGCGGCCTCGCGATCGTGTTCGCCGACGACCGCACGCAGCGCGGCTACCGCCGTCTGCGCCGGCCCATCGATGCGTTCTGCGGCGTGGCGCTCGTCGGCCTCGGCATGAAGCTCATCGCGGATCGCTAAAACGTGGCAGGTGAGCTAACCCCGCGCGGGCACGGTAAAATAACCAATTGCGTCTTATTCCCAGCGGAGTAGCCGGCGAGCGCCGAGTCAACCCGGATGGCAGCTCCCAAGCCTGTGCTGGTGGCGCCGTCCGTCGGGCGGCCCTTGTTTCGCATCATCAGAAACCATGAGCAAAAACACCGAAGAAACCGTTTTGAGCGTCCACCACTGGACCGACACGCTTTTCAGCTTCACCTGCACGCGCGACCCGGCCCTGCGTTTCGACAACGGCCAGTTCACGATGGTCGGCCTCGAAGTCGACGGCAAGCCGCTGATGCGCGCGTACTCGCTCGCGAGCGCGAACTATGAAGAGCACCTCGAATTCCTCAGCATCAAGGTTCAGGACGGCCCGCTCACGTCGCGCCTGCAGCACCTGAAGATCGGCGACAAGGTTCTGATCGGCAAGAAGCCGGTCGGCACGCTCGTGGCCGACAACCTGCTGCCGGGCAAGGTTCTCTGGCTGCTCTCGACCGGTACGGGACTCGCGCCGTTCATGTCGATCATCAAGGATCCGGACATTTACGACCGCTTCGACAAGATCGTGCTCACGCACACCTGCCGTTTCGTCGATGAACTCGCGTACAAGGAATTCATCACCGAAGAGCTGCGCAATCACGAGTACCTCGGCGACATCGTCCGCGAGAAGCTGGTCTACTACCCGACCGTCACGCGCGAGAGCTTCGAGAACCGCGGCCGCATCACCGAGCTGATCGACACGAAGAAGCTGTTCGAAGACCTCGATCTGCCGGGCTTCACGCCGGAGCGCGACCGCATCATGCTGTGCGGCAGCACGCACATGCTGCGCGACACGGTCGAACTGCTCGAAAAGGCCGGCCTCACGGAAGGCAGCAACAACAAGCCGGGCCACTACGTGGTCGAAAAGGCGTTCGTCGGCTGATTGCCGGCCTGGACGCTCGGGCGGCCCTCGCCGCCTCCCGGACCGGAGCCTCGCGCTCCGGTTTTTTTTGCCCGCGCGTTCTCCAATGACTGTCGATTGCAGCGTTCGGCAACCATGGCAGCGCGGCATTTGGTTACATATTGGCGAGAATACGGTCGGTCTCGAGTAAGAATATTCCTACATACAAAAAGAGCCAACCGCCACGCAAAAGCTTGCTCACAGTTCAAGCCCCTCCCGCAGAGCCTTTGCTACACTGAGATTTAACAGTGTTTAAGATATCATCGCCAACCGGCCCCGATTTTGTCGACGGCATCCGGATGTCCACCCAGGTTGTTACTGGATGTAAATATCGTTACGCGGTACCGTCTCGTTATCCGTCGCTGCCGGCGTTAGTTGCACCGCCGCGCCAGCCATCGGGAACACGGGGACGGGTTCTGTGCGAGGAGATCAATTGGAGACGTCGAAGACCGGGGCGCTCGTCGCACGCGCGCGGCGCAGCAGGGCGCCGCACGCCGCAAACGTTGCCGATGCATCTTGTGCGACGACGCCGGCGCGGACAGCCCGCGTCGACGCCGACGAGACCGCGCGCCGGCGTCTCGCGCGCGAACTCCATGACAGCGTGGGCGCGGAACTCGCGGCCACGCACTTCGCGCTCGCTCACGCCCGCGCCTGCCTGCCCGCCGACGCCCCGCCGCAATGCGCCGAAGCGCTCGCGCGGGTGGCGCGCTCGCTCGGTGCCGCAGCCGATGCGGTACGGCTTGTCCTCGATGGTCTGAACGCGCCGGAACTGGAGGCGGGACTGATTGCCGCACTCGCCGGGTGGACCCGCGACTTCGGCGCGCGCACCGGCCTCATCACGAGCTTTGCGGGCGCGGCCGACGACGCGCGGCTCGCTCGCCTGCCCGCCAACGCCGCGCTCGCGGTCTTCCGCGTCGCCCAGGAGGCGCTCGCCAATGTCGCCCGCCATGCGCAGGCGGCCCGCGCCGACGTGCGGCTCGACTGCGCGCCGCGCCACCTCGTGCTCACGATCGTCGACGACGGCATCGGCATGCCGCGCGGCGCAGCCCGCGCGGCTGCGCGCCGCCAGCGCTACGGACTCGCCGGCATGCGCGAGCGCTGCACCGCCTTCGGCGGCACGCTGCGCGCGGGCAGACGTGCCGCGCCGCAGCCGGGCACGGCCGTATCCGCACGCTTTGCCTGGACCTTGCTGTTCACCCACTGCGGCTCGCCGCTCGCGAATGGAGGTGATCAATGACACATCGCATTCTGCTCGTCGACGACCACGCGGTCGTGCGCCAGGGCATCCGCCGGTTGCTGATGGACTACGGCGTCGCGAGCGACGTCGTCGAAGCGCAGACGGGCGCCGAGGCGCTCGCGGCGATCGAGCGGCACGTCTTCGACGTGGTGCTGCTCGATATCTCGCTGCCCGACATGAACGGCGTCGAGGTGCTCAAGCGCGCCAAGCGCCGGGCGCCGCGGCTGCCGGTGCTGATGTTCTCGATGTATCGCGAAGATCAGTACGCGGTGCGCGCGCTGAAGGCGGGGGCGTCGGGCTACCTGTCCAAGACGGTGGACGCCGCCCAGATGATGAGCGCGATCGTGCAGGTCGCGACCGGCCGCAAGTACGTGAGCCCGGCGATGGCCGAGGCGCTCGCCGACTATGTGCTCGTCGACAGCGAGCAGTTGCCGCACGAAAAGCTCTCCGACCGCGAATACCAGACGCTGTGCATGCTCGCGTCGGGCCAACGTCTGACCGACATCGCGCACAAACTCTCGCTGTCGGTGAAGACGGTGAGCGTCTACCGTGCGCGTCTGCTCGAAAAGATGAACCTCTGCAATAACGCCGAACTCACGCTGTACGTGATGAGTAACGGGCTCGTCGATTTCACGCCGTCCGCGTCCACGTCTGCTGCGGCGGTGGCCGTAGCCGCACACGCACCCGCACACGTGAGGGCCGCCCTCTGAGCCGCCAATCGGACCGGCGCGGACCACGCCGGTCCGGGCTCGCGCCGCGCGAGCAGGCAGCACGCGTGGCGCCGGCCTTTGCGCGAGAATCAGACGTACCGCAGGACGTGCAAGGTCCTCCGGGCTTGCCCCAGCCGGACCTGCCCGGCCCGACCGGACCCACCGGCGACATCCGCTAGAATCTCGGGTTTTCCCCGATTTTTCGGCGCGCGGCCCCCGATCGGAACCGGCTGAAACCGGCCGGCTTCCTGCCCGCGCGCGCACCAGGAGTCCCCCGCCACATGTCCCTCTTTCGCAAGAAAAACGTCGAGCAGATGCTGCAGGCCAGCGCCCAGGGCGCCGGTCTCAAGAAAGCGCTCGGCGCACTTGACCTCACGTTCCTCGGCATCGGCGCGATCATCGGCACCGGCATTTTCGTGCTGACCGGCACCGGCGCCGTGCAGGCCGGTCCCGCGCTGACGATCGCGTTCCTCGTCGCCGCCGTGGCCTGCGGCTTCGCCGCGCTCGCCTACGCCGAATTCGCCTCGACGATTCCCGTCGCGGGCTCGATCTACACCTACTCGTACGCGACGCTCGGCGAGCTGGCCGCGTGGGTCATCGGCTGGGATCTGATGCTCGAATACGGGCTCGCGACCTCGGCGGTGTCGGTCGGCTGGTCGGGCTATCTGCAGTCGCTGTTCTCGGGCCTGGGCGTGAGCTTGCCCGCCGCGTTCACGGCCGCGCCGGGCGCCGTGCCGGGCGTGCACACGCTGTTCAATCTGCCCGCGTTCCTCGTGATGATGGCGATCACCGCGCTCTTGTCCATCGGCGTGCGCGAATCCACGCGTATCAACAACATCATGGTCGCCATCAAGGTGACCGTCGTGCTGCTCGTGATCGTGGCCGGCGTGTTCCACGTCAAGCCCGCCAATTGGCATCCGTATATGCCCAATGGCTGGCACGGCATCTTCGGCGCCGCCGCCGTGATGTTCTTCGCATTCATCGGCTTCGATTCGGTCTCGTCCGCCGCCGAGGAAGTGAAGGACCCCAAGCGCGACATGCCGATCGGCATCATCGCGTCGCTCGGCGTGTGCGCGGTGCTCTACGTGGCCGTCGCGGCCATCGTCACCGGTATCGTGCCTTACCAGCAGTTCGCCCATATCGCGCACCCGGTCTCGTTCGCGCTGCAGGTGGCAGGCGAGCCGTGGATCGCGGGCTTCATCGATCTGGGCGCCGTGCTCGGCATGCTCACCGTGATCCTCGTGATGAGCTACGGCCAGACCCGCATCATCTTTGCGATGTCGCGCGACGGCCTCTTGCCCGCCGTGCTCTCGCGCCTGCATCCGCGTTTTTCGACGCCGTTCCTCACCACCTGGCTCGTCGGCCTGTTCTTCGGCCTGATCGGCGCGCTGGTGCCGCTGAACGTGCTAGCCGAACTGATCAACATCGGCACGCTCGCCGCGTTCTCGATGGTCTCGATCGCGGTGCTGATCCTGCGCCGCACGCACCCGGACCTGCCGCGCGCGTTCCGCTGCCCCGGCGTGCCGGTCGTGCCGGTTCTGGCCGTCGCGTCGTGCGTGTTTCTGATGGTGAATCTGCAGAAGCTCACGTGGATCGCGTTCATCGTCTGGGTGGCGATCGGTATCGTTATTTACTTCACGTATTCGCGCCGGCATTCGCGGCTTGCGCATGAGAAGCATTGATATAGAGCGATGACCTGAGAGGAGGCGTGTCGCCTCCTTTATGCCGCAACCGGAGCGGACCTCGCCGAGAACCTTAATTATTTGTTTATAAAGACTATTTGTACTTCCATCGGTCACACCAACCGCTTGCTGGTTTGCGATATCAAATCGGACCGAGTCTCATAACGTCCCATAACTGTCCCATAACGTCTCATAACCCGGGTCCGGTAACTACCCGATAACTACCCGTTTTCCCCCAACGTGTAGAACGCCCCACGCCTCTCGCCGTGCTTCGCCAGTCGACCTTCGGCTCTTAGACGGCGCAGCAGCACGACAGCCTGATTCGCGTCCAGGTGGCATAGCTCCATGACTTCGTTGCGCTGGATTCGCCCGTGATGACGCACGTGCGCCAGCACCATCTGTTCGTGTTGGAGCTTGCTGAATCCGATTTGCCGGGTATAGGCCAGCTTGTCGCCTTTAGCCCGGTACATATCAACCGACATCGTATAGCTGCGGCTGCGGGCATTGCCGTGCGCTTCCACCAGCCCGACTTCCACGAGCTTCTCCAGGGTGCGTTTGGCCTGCGTCGGATCGCGCTGGATATGCTCGGCCAATTCCTCGGCACCAACGCGCTTGTGCTCACGCAGCGCGGCCAGTGCGATGAGGCTGTCGATGGGCAGCTCACCATTCTGTCGTCCCTCCTGCTCGACCACCAGTTGCAGAAACAGGTCGTCCGCATCGACCGTCGCCAGTTGCAGGATGACGCTGTTGCCGTCCGTGCGCCCGTAGTCCGGCTCCGGGCGACCGAAGCGCAACATGCCGCGATAGATTTTGTCCACGCCGCGCCCTGAGCGCTCGACCACGCCAATGCGCTTCATGGCGTCGGCCAATGACGGATTGCGCGGACGCGGCTCCGTGGTCAGTAGATTGTGGACAGTGACCCCCTCGACCAGGCCGCCGGGGTTGCTGATCGTCAGGCCATCGTCGCTCAGACGCACATGTGTCGCACCCAGCCGGTGATAGTCACGATGCACGAGCGCGTTGGCCACCGCTTCGCGAAATGCCCCCATGTCCACCTTGGGCACCGGCACGCGGAACAGGCCGATCTGCAGTTCTCGCTCCGGGTTGTACGGGCGAAAATTGGTTTCAAGCCAGTCCATCGCCTTCAACAGCGGAAAGCGCCTGAACTCATTGAAGCGCACTGCTTCGCGCTCCAAAACCTGGAAAGCCAGCTCGTGCGTGGCCACCCGTTCGCGCAAGGCCGTTTCGCGGCCGATCACCAGCAGACCGGTGAGCGTTGGCACGCGTTCGCCAGAATCGTTACGGGTGGTGAAGCCCAAGGCTCCGTCGAGGGCTTCATCGTCCAGTTCGAGCAGAACACGGTCGCCACCATACCGCTGCACGGTTTGGCGCAGGCGTTCGCGTTCCAGCGGATCAAAATCGGCAAGCGTAGCGCCCGCCACGGCCTGCGCGGAAGCGTCGTTCAGCCCGAAACGGCTGGCCCGGCTATGGCGCTCGTGCGGCAGCATCGCCACGCATTCGGGCGCGCCGTCCTGCTTGAGCCGCCGGCGCAGATACTTGCCCGATGTAGTCGCGACTTCGGTGGACGACCTGGGCACACGGATACGTGCGACGCACACGCCCATGATTTCCACGGACTGGACACTGACATTCAACGAGGGCGACGTGCGCGAGGCCACCAGTCCGGGCAGTCCGCCAAGGTTCTGGTGATCGGGGTGCAAACCGGTCGGCGTGCCATCGTCTTCCACGCCCAGCCACAACTCGCCGCCTTCGCCGTTGGCCATGCATGCCAGCGCCTCGACCAGTTCGTCATCGTTCAGACGCTTGCGGTCGCTCTTGAACTCGACTGTCAGCGATTCGGATTTCGGAAGTTGCGGCGCAGGCCCGGCTTCGCTCATTGCATTTCTCCTTGCGCTGGATCTTAAACGATAGGCTCACGCGGCAGGCGACCTGGGCCTTTGAGCCAGCGCATACCCGCGATCGCACGAGCGGCCCAACGCGGACAACCCACCACAGCACGTGATTTTGTGTTTTACTGTGCCGAGCACTACCCCCTTGGCATTATCAAAAGCACAGCACCAAAGCGTTCAACGCATGGGACGTGACCCGGCGTCGGACCGGACACGTGCATGAGAACAGGAGCGGTATAAGCGCCAATCCCGTTCGACATACCCGCTCCGGTCGGCCGCAGGTCCCGCCGACAGGAGACAGTCAATGCCCATCAGCATCCGCGTCACGGTCAACGGCCAGCCCGTGACCGCCGAAGTCGAGCCCCACACGCTTTTAGTCCAGTTCCTGCGCGAGCAGCTACGCCTGACCGGCACGCACGTCGGCTGCGACACCGCGCAGTGCGGCGCCTGCACCGTCCATCTGAACGGCCGGGCGATCAAGTCGTGCAATCAGCTCGCCGTGCAGTGCGACGGCATGGACGTCACCACGATCGAAGGTCTCGCGAAAAACGGCGAATTGCATCCCATGCAAGCCGCATTTCGCGAATGCCACGGTCTGCAGTGCGGCTTCTGCACCCCCGGCATGGTCATGAGCGCGACGGCGCTGGCCGCCTCGCACCCGGACCTCACCGAGGCCGAAGTGCGCGAGAAGCTCGACGGCAACCTGTGCCGCTGCACCGGTTATCACAACATCGTGAAGGCCGTGCTCGCGGGCGCCGACGGTATGCGCGCCGCCACGCCTGCAGCCTGACCCCGAGGCCAACATGAACGCACCCGAACAACCGAATCGCATGATCGGCGCGCGCGTCACGCGCAAGGAAGACTACCGCTTCCTCACCGGCGCAGGCCAGTACACCGACGACCTCGTCCTGCCCGCGCAGACGTATGCCGTGTTCGTGCGCTCGCCGCACGCGCATGCGCGCATCCGCAGCGTGGACATCAGCCAGGCCAAAGCGGCGCCCGGCGTCGTGGCCGTTTTCACCGGCGCCGATCTCGCCGCCGAAAACGTGGGCGGCCTGCCATGCGGCTGGCTGATCCACAGCATCGACGGCTCGCCGATGAACGAGCCGCCGCATCCGGTCATCGCACATGAAAAGGCGCGCCACGTGGGTGACCAAGTCGCGCTCGTGATTGCCGAGACGCTCAAAGCGGCGAAGGACGCAGCCGAACTCGTCGACATCGACTACGACGAGTTGCCCGCCGTCGTCGATACCGCACATGCGGCCGACGCGGGCCAGGCGCTCGTGCACGACGGCGTCGCCGACAACACCTGCTACACGTGGGGCCACGGCGACAAGGCCGCGACCGACGCCGCCTTCGCACGCGCCGCGCACGTCACGACGCTCGACATCGTGAACAATCGCCTCGTGCCGAACGCGATCGAGCCGCGCGCCGTCAACGCGAGCTATTCGCTGCACGACGACAGCTACACGGTCTACGTCTCGAACCAGAACCCGCACGTCGAACGGCTGTTGATGGCCGCGTTCGTGCTCGGCCTGCCGGAGACGAAACTGCGCATCGTCGCGCCCGACGTCGGCGGCGGCTTCGGCTCGAAGATCTTCCTGTACGCCGAGGACGTGGCCCTCACGTGGGCCGCGAAAAAGATCCGCCGCCCGGTGAAGTGGACGGCCGAGCGCAGCGAGTCGTTCATCTCGGACGCTCACGGCCGCGACCACGTCACGAAGGCCGAACTCGCGATGGACAAGGACGGCAAGTTCCTCGCGATGCGCGTGCATACCATTGCAAACATGGGCGCGTACCTGTCGACGTTCGCGTCGAGCGTGCCGACGATCCTCTACGCGACGCTGCTCGCAGGCCAGTACACGACGCCCGCGATCTACGCCGAAGTGAAGGCCGTGTTCACGAATACGGTGCCCGTCGATGCGTATCGCGGCGCGGGTCGGCCCGAGGCGACTTACGTGGTAGAGCGGCTAGTGGAAACCGCCGCGCGCGAGATGAAGCTCGACCCCGCCGAGATCCGTCGCCGCAACTTCATCACGACGTTCCCGTACGCGACGCCGGTGGGTCTCACCTACGATACGGGGGACTACGAAGCATGTCTGTCGCGCGCGCTCGAACTCGCCGACGTGAATGGCTTCGCCAAACGCCGCGAGGATTCGAAGGCGCGCGGCAAGCTGCGCGGACTCGGCCACTCGTGCTACATCGAGGCCTGCGGTCTCGCGCCGTCGAACATCGCCGGGGCGCTCGGTGCGCGTGCAGGCCTGTTCGAAGCCGGTGAAGTCCGCGTGAATCCGACCGGTTCCGTCACCGTGTTCACGGGCTCGCACAGCCACGGTCAGGGACACGAAACGACGTTCGCGCAGGTGGTCTCCGATCGCCTCGGCGTGCCCATCGAGCAGATCGAAATCGTGCACGGCGACACGGGCCGCATCCCGTTCGGCATGGGTACGTATGGTTCGCGCTCGCTCTCGGTCGGCGGCTCGGCGATCGTGAAAGCGCTCGACAAGATCGAAGCGAAAGCAAAGAAAATCGCGGCGCACATGCTCGAAGCGGGCGTCGACGATATCGAGTTTTCCAATGGCGTGTTCCGCGTCGCGGGCACCGACCGCACGAAGGCGTTCGCCGAAATCGCGCTGTCGGCCTACGTGCCGCACAACTACCCGCTCGAAACGCTCGAACCGGGCCTCGACGAAAGCGCCTTCTACGATCCGACGAACTTCACCTACCCGTCCGGCGCGTATCTGTGCGAGGTCGAAGTCGATCCCGATACGGGCGTGACGAGCATCGAGCGCTTCACCGCCGTCGACGACTTCGGCAACATCATCAATCCGATGATCGTCGAAGGCCAGGTGCATGGCGGGCTCGGCCAGGGCATCGGCCAGGCGATGCTCGAGCAGTGCGTCTACGACAACGAAAGCGGGCAACTGCTCTCGGGCTCGTACATGGACTACGCGATGCCGCGCGCGGGCGACTTGCCGAGCTTCAACGTCGAAACCGCGAAAGGCACGCCGTGCACGCACAATCCGCTCGGCGTGAAGGGCTGCGGCGAAGCCGGCGCGATCGGCTCGCCACCCGCCGTCATCAACGCGATTCTCGACGCGCTCGCGCCGCTCGGCGTGAAAGACCTGCAGATGCCGGCGACGCCGCATCGCGTGTGGTCCGCGATCCAGCAAGCGCAGTCTTCACAATCCTGAGCGGAGGCGCACCATGTACGCATTCGACTATCAACGCCCGAACGACGCGCAAGGCGCCGTCAAAACGCTCGCAGGCGACGCGGACGCCAAATTCCTCGCGGGCGGCCAGAGCCTGCTCGCGGCGATGAAGCTGCGGCTCGCGCAGCCGTCCACCCTCGTGGACGTCACGCGCATTCCCGATCTGGGGGTGATCGCGGTGGACGGCAAGGTCGTGAAGGTAGGCGCCGCCGTGCGTCACGCCGATGTCGCCGAGCACGCGGGGCTGCGCGCCGCGCTGCCCGCGCTTGCCGATCTCGCCGCGCACATCGGCGATCGCCAGGTGCGCGCGCTCGGCACGCTCGGAGGCTCGCTCGCGAACAACGACCCGGCCGCGGACTATCCGGCCGCCGTGCTCGCACTGAACGGGACCGTCGTCACGGACCGGCGCCGCATCGCCGCCGACGCGTTTTTCCTCGGCATGTACGAGACGGCGCTCGCGCCCGACGAATTGATCGTCGCCGTCGAATTCCCGGTGCCCGAGCATGCCGCCTACGAGAAGTTCAGGAATCCTGCGTCACAGTTCGCGCTGACCGGCGTGTTCGTCGCGAAGTCGGCCGATGGTGCCGTGCGCGTTGCGGTAACGGGCGCCGCGCCTTCGGTGTTCCGCGCGACGGCGCTCGAACAGGCGCTCGCGGCGAACTTCACGCCCGCGGCCGCGCGTGCGGTGAAGATCGCCGCCGAT
>Ga0131853_10007432_pt1 | contig 19833 bp, 19 predicted proteins | sample TergutLab28metaG_FD_92764 | JGI IMG/M metagenome (GOLD analysis project Ga0131853, IMG submission 92764) | Labiotermes labralis P1 segment gut microbial communities from Petit-Saut dam, French Guiana - Lab288 P1 (version 2) (version 2) | ecosystem: Host-associated > Arthropoda: Insects >... | reverse complement strand
TCACGATGTGATTGACATTTATGGAGATGATCCAATTGGTAAGGTTGGAACACGGCAGTATCGTTATGATGCAGCGGGGAATTATTATATTGAGGTCGTGTTTGATGACGGGTATGATAAATACTATGGGGGGCATCAACCAAGTAATATCACGGGTTGGCTTGAGGTCTCAGTATATGTGGCGTATAAGAGCGAGGTTAGTGGTGGAGATAAGAATGGAAGCATTGAATCTTTTGTAAATGGCGTTCATTTATCGACGAGCGTGATTGTACCACCAGGAGGTGGCACAGGTCCTGGTCCTGAGTATAATTTTCCAGGCGGTAATGTGGCTAAGAGCTGGAGATACGGCGCTTATAGTGGGAACTTGTGGGATTTGCCTGAAGTGCCAGATAATGATTATTCAAATTTTGAAGTGATGCGTTATTATATTAGTGTAGCATATCAGAATTTGACATGGCGTGATTTGCGTGCTAGTGGTGGGGAAAAATTCTATACGACGGCTGAATCCCTTGCTTACTCGACGGATAATCCAACAGGTGATAATTATCAGAGTGAACTTGAGCCTTATATTAAGTGGTATGCGGATGAATATTATTTAGGCAAGGTGGATAATCCATATTTGTATACAAATGCAGTGATTGATGATTACCTATCGGTGGGAATGCACTATTACACAATCACAAGTGCGCATGAATATGTGAAAGACTCGATTCGTATTATTAGAATTATGGGTCGAGAAGATTACATGGCTTGGTGGGGGCGTTATGCGTTTCGAGCTTTGGCTGATCGTAATTTCTTAAAGGACGATCCCAATGAACCCATTGATCGCTATTTAACGGATGCCATTTGGAGTGGCAAGCGTGGACTGACGATGCAAGAGTTTTTAGACCAGATGCATCATGAGGGGCAACTGCTAGATTGTGCGACCGTAGATGACATGTTTACCATTGATTATATCCGAAATTCTGAGTCACCTTTTGCAGAAGCGAGTACAGATGATCCACTGATTGCGCATTTTAAACTCAAACTCGGAGATCTGTTCTTTAGTGATACCACCCAGACGGTGGATTTAATCGGGCAAGGTAACAATGTGGCATTGGCAAACATTTCAGCATCGAACCTACCTTATGGCTATTTGATTTACTATGATACATTGGCAGTTGAAGCAATTTTACACAATGGCGCTTATCACTATTACAATGCGTTTAAATTTTCACATGAGGACGATACACATCACGAGACGGCAACGGATTTATTTATCAAAATGGAGGATGCCAGTGGTGGCTCAGGGACACACAAGGAAATCCGAATCAAAAAAATTGATCCTGATGGTGAAGCGATCTCAGGTGTTGTCTTTAGATTGACGCAAACGAACGTGATACCAGTCAAGATTCGTGAAGCAACGACAACAATCAACGGAACATTATCATTTACATTATCCGTGGGTGACTATCTTTTGGAAGAAATTAGTACGGAGGGTAACTGGCAACTTTTACCACCAATGGAATTCTCGGTGGTTAGCACAGATACGCTGATTGAGTTGCCAGTTGTCTTGAAACCATCTTATGAGGCGATAAATGATATTGTCTGTTTAGAGGGACTTAATTATGTCGTTGACCACCCAAGCAAGCCATCTAAAACAAGTATCGTCTTGGAAGCTAGTAAGAGGGTTGTTGGAAAGGATATAGTAGCCAATATGTTTTCATTTGGTGTTTATGAGGACGATGTGCTTGTCGCAGTAGGTGTGAATGATGAAGATGGTCATGTCGTATTTGATGAAATTGAATATGATGTGACAGGCGTACATAAGTATGTGATCAAGGAGATTTTGTAACATTACAATAGATATCCCTTGCTTATTAGCAAGGCAAAAGCAAAGAAAAAGATGTGTAGTCAAACAACATGAATGACACATCTTTTCACTTTTGTTCAATCTTTTAATCATTAGTATAGGTTAAAGCCCACATTTCCAACATACTTGTACAGGTAGTATTAAGCACGAAAAGACTAAACCGACATTTGGGCGTGCTTGTGCCGTGGAAAAGTTGAAATTATACCATAGCAACAGCTTCAAATAAAAGAAAAAGTGATCCACACAAGCCGCTAATATTTTGACTAGCATCTAATTGCTTTTTTTTACAAGAAACAACTCTAAATGAGGTTTTTTGACTGGAATCGAGTGTCGAAGTCTGATATAATGAAGTTTAAAATAGAGCTTTAAGGGTGAATGATCACTCAATTAATGGGAGACGGGAGGTTTGGGGAACGTGGATGTAGATAAGGTTTTAGTGATAGAGGACGATAGAGGCCTCAGCAAAAAGATCGTAAATGGGCTAAGTCACCTGCTTTCAGAGATGGATATGGCAGTCGATATCCTTGTGGCTCACACATACCAAGAGGGATTAATGCTCGCTCAGGCGCACGACATTAAAGCTTTTGTCGTGGACATTAACCTGCCTGATGACCAAAGCGGCGTGGAACTGGTAAAGGAAATTCGAAAGCTAGGCTACACATACAATGGTGTTATTTTTGTAACCGATAAATCAGGGGCAGCCTATCAAGTACAAGTGCACGAAGAAACCAAGTACACCCGCTTTCTAACCAAGCCGGTTAATCTACACGAACTAGCAGGCGAGGTGGCAATTGCGTTAAGGGCACCAAGTGAGGCTCGGGATGAATATCTCCCGCCGATCAAAAGTAACGTCTCGTTTAAGTTACTTCGTTCAACGACGCTGCTCATTCAGAAAGTGAAGCACAAAGATATCATCATCGTTTGGCAACGAGGTGCGAATTTTGATCAGCCGATTCGCAAGGAATATCCAATTGACACCTTTGAGCGGTTGGTTGAACAGCTGTTGTTAAAAGGTGAAAAACAGTTTATGCAATGTGAACGCACGACGATTGTGAACACGGATGCCATTGAAGAAATAAATAAAGCGAAGCACCATATCAAGCTAACGGGCTATCCCGAAAAGATCTCGGTGGGACCAGCATTTAGAACAACAATTTACACGCTATTTTAGGAGGCGTTTTTCGTGATAGAAGATTTTGGATTATATGGACTACTTGTATTTTTGAATATTATGGATATTGGATTTTCGTATATCTTTATTTATAACCTAGTGACGCCAAGGAGTGATTTATTAGGGAAGCGAAGGGAAATTGCGCCGCCGTTGTCAATAAAAATCGTGAGTAGAGGAATTGTTTATAGTGCTATTGTAGGCTACCTTGGTTATTTTTTCGGGAGTGATCCGATCTTAAGGGCGACAGGGGTTATTATTATGATAGGTTTCATCAAGTTTTTTACAAAAGACAATCTTCGTAATGCAATCATTCTTTACATACTAACTTTTTTAACTGGAATGGCAATTCAGGTACTGTGGGGTCCACTATTAGATTGGCTAGGTATTCCTCAAATATTTAATGTTTTGATTTCGATGTTTTTAGCTGGGGGGATTTGTTGCCTTATATGCTTAAAAATCAATGTACATAAGATATTTATTTTTATCAAACATAGTTTTCAAAGATTAAGAACTACTACTTTAGGTGGGGTTACGGTTGTAGCGTCAGTCCTGGTGTTCTATTTCTTTTGGCAAGAATATTATGCGCGTTGGGGCTTATTCTTTATTATCGCTCTTTTGGTAGCGATTGCCTATCCTCTTGTTTTATACATTATGCGATTACAACTGAGAATTCACAATATGAATAATTTACTAGAAGGCATAGAATATTTGCTTAAAACTGAAAATAATAACGAAGAGATTTATGTACATTACAACCAAACATTAAAAAACAATGGCTTTGAGATTTCAGATTACAAAGTATATCAAAGTGGAGAGTATAAAGAAAATCTTATTCGTTTTATCCAATCCAAGAAAACTCAGTATAACTCTAAAGCAGCATTAAACATGGATATCAAGTTTTTCTATCATCACCACAGAGTGCCAACTCCAATGGTGATTCAAATATTAGGTATTTTACTGGATAATACCTTTGAGACAAAACCAAAAAAACCAGTCTTCATTGAAGTGTTTGTAGCAGCTTCGCAACTAAGTATCAGAATTGCTAATGCAAGCGATAACAAGTCCCCCGCTGAAATCGACGAGATGTTTAGTGAAGGAACTTCATCTAAGAAGGGTATGCGAGGATATGGTCTTGCCTCACTGGTTAACATAGTCAAACTTTTTAGTGGCACCCTTATTGCTGAGTGTGATTATAATGAAACATATAAAAGTCATTATTTGAACCTGACATTAGAATTTAAAGAAGAATAAAAGTCGCATTCACCTTGTGAAGACGACTTTTATTTTTTAAATTTAGTAGGAAGTTCTGGCTCTCCTAAGAGCATAAACTTAAATCCCATCATTATAGGAGCTACGGCTAACAGAAATGTAGCCACTTTTAACCATTTATTTCTCTTCTTCATTCCTCTCAACCTCTCTTTTGTTGTCAAATGTACTCGAATCATAACACATTATCTTCTGAATCGCAATCATTTTCTGATTCTTACTAAAATGCAAGCGCTTAATGTACGTGGCGCAAGCGGTTACTTTTATTTTATAGCCCCAAATCGCCATTTAATCCAAAAAGCCTTGTAAATCAGGGATATTCCCTGTACAATTGGTTACAATAAAAAAAACTAAATGATCGGGGTGTATGAGCGTGGAGAAGGTAACAGAGAAGTTTGAACGTCAGATGGTGACGGTAGCAGCAGAACAGAACGATTTAACCGAAAAGAGTGTGATGGTGATTGTGCCGGTTTTTGATGAGGATTTAAATGTGATTAAGTACGATCGGCCGGATTTATACAAGGTGCAACAAGCGGACACAGATCGTTTAGCGACGCATATCATGGAGCATAAGCACGCCGATTTAGTGACGGTCGGAAATTCACGAACGGTGATTGATTTAGTTAATCGTGTTTCGGAGCCGTACGATTGTGTGATCTTTTTACATGACATTTTGGCGCTTGAGAAAAGTTCGGTGTTGAACACTTTGAGAGAGCATAAGCCGGATTTGTTTGTGATTGATTTGTTGTAGTGGGAATGATACGAAATGTCTCTCAAATGCTAATTCAAGGTGTTTGAGAGTTTTTGTATGTGGGAAATATACGTTGCGCGGAAGTGAGTGAAATTTTTATTGGCGGATCCGTGGGGCGAGAGGTTAGTTGTCATCGTTGCACGCCTTTTTGATCAAAAAAGCTGCAAAAGGCGTGCCAAAAGTAGTGATTTTAAGTAGACGGAGCGCTTTGTGAAGTGATCAAACAGAAAAAAAGACTTAAACTACAATAAAAAGAAATGAAATTTAATTTTCAGCGCAATCAGAGCGCCTTTGGTGTTAAATTATGAAAAAAGGCGTGTTAAGGGTGAGTGCTTTAGCTGGATGCTTGTTCATTAGTCGTGAAGGCGCTGCTATTTCATTCATTGTGTGTCAAGAATTTAATTTTTCAACTCAAAGGCGTTGACAATGCTTGGATCATGGTGTAAAATAAACGCATAGGTAATCGATTACCCAAAAGGCGAACAGGAGGATGCGGATGTCAAAAAAGAACGTTTCAATTAAAGAAATAGCTGAGCTGAGCGGCGTATCCGTTGCCACGGTTTCGAGGGTGATCAATAATAACGGCCGCTTCTCGGAAGAAACCAAGCAGAAAGTGCTGGCTGTGATTGCAGAAACAAATTACGAAACGAACACCGTTGCGAAAAGTTTGCGCATGAAGAAATCGAATACCATTGGGATTCTAGTGCCAGATATTAGCAACGCGTTTTTCTCTTCGCTCGTTGGTAAATTGGAACGTCATTTGTTTGAGCAGGGCTATTCCACCATTATTTGTAACACGAATCGAAACAGAGAAAAGGAAGTGTCTTATCTCAATGTTCTTGAGAGTAAGATGATTGACGGTCTGATTGTGATTTCGGGGCAAAAGGAATTTACTTGGGGGAACCGTAACCGAAAAATTCCCATTGTCTGCATTGACCGCAAACCTCAAAGTGGCGAGGACGTGGTCTTGATTCATTCGGATAATTATCAAGGTGGCATTGTCGCAACCGAAGCGTTAGTGCAGAGTGGTTGTAAAAGAATTGCTTTACTTGCTAACCGCTTAACGATGTCTTCGTTTAAATTTCGTGAAGAAGGGTTTTCAGACACGCTGAAAAAACACCAACTTCCCAATGAGGCGTCCAACTACATCGAAGTACCTCCCTTGGGAGAGCTCTCGCACACGGAGGCGGCGAAATTAGAGCTACTTAAAAGGTTTCAAGCGGGACAAAAGTACGATGGGATCTTTGCTTTGAACGATCGTTTAGCGATTGGCGCCATTGAAGCCGCGTTAGCGTTTGGGTTGAAGATACCGGAAGACATTCGCATTGTGGGGTTTGATAACGACCCTATTTCTAAATATTGCTATCCTAAGCTGACAACGGTTAAACAAAACACGACGGAATTGGCGCAAAGAGCCGGTATCGCTTTGCTATCGCTCATTGAGGAAGACACCGTTGATGAGAAGTTGCACGTTGTGCCCATTGAATTAATTAAAAGAGGAACTACGCTTTAGTAGTTTAACTTTTCAAGTATTGGGTAATCGATTACTCAAAAATGAGTTTAAATACACTGGAGGAAGATCAGAATGAAAAAAAACGTTGTACGTTTAATTAATGCATCAAAAAAAGACTTACAAGGCATCACAGGAAGGGATTTAAAGGCGTCCATTCTAAAATCAGAAGGGCGCGTTGTGATGGGGCAGCACTTAATCTTTGCTGGAGATGGGCTAGTGAGGGGCGTTAATAACACAGAATTAATGAAGGCCTTTGGCGCGGATATGGTCATGCTCAACACGTGTAATCTCAAAGGGGAAGATTTAAACGATGTAAAGGCTAATCCTGGTATGCAAGGCATGACGTTACAAGAATTAAAGGAGCGAGTGAACATTCCGGTCGGTATTTATTTGGGTTGTCCAGGAAAAAACGAAGTACCAAAAGACAAAATCTATGATCTAGAAGGCATGCTGGCGACGGAAGACAACATTAAAAAATGTCAGGAATTGGGTTCAGACTTTATCGTATTAGGTGGGAACCCAGGATGCGGGACATCGATTGATGATGTGATTAGAACAACAAAGCTTGCACGCGAAATTTGCGGCGAAGACATGCTCATTTTTGCAGGTAAATGGGAGGACGGCATCACGGAAAAAGTGTTAGGCGATCCGACCGCCGAAAGAGACGCCAAAGAAATCATTAAAGAATTAATTGATGCCGGCGCAGATGTCATTGATTTACCAGCACCAGGCTCACGACATGGCATTAGCACGCACATGATTCAAGAATTGGTTCAATTCACGCACACGTATAAGCCTGGCACGTTGGCGATGACGTTTTTAAACAGCTCGGTTGAATGCGCAGATGAACAAACAATCAGGCACATTGCGTTGATGATGAAGGAAACGGGCGCAGACATTCACGCCATTGGCGACGGTGGTTTTGGCGGTTGCTCGACCCCTGAAAATGTGTTGCAGTTATCCATTTCTTTGAAAGGGAAGCATTACACCTACTTTAGAATGGCCAGCACAAACAGATAACAATCAGACGATTGCTTCATGCAAGACAAGGAGGAAATAACATGACAAAGAAAATAATTTGCCCTTCCATGATGTGTGCCAATTTCGGCGCATTAGAAGAAGAGGTTAAAAATTTAGATCAAGCGGGCACGGATGTGTTTCACATCGACATCATGGACGGGGTGTTCGTTCCCAACTTTGGGATGGGTCTGCAAGATTTCGAATTGATTCGTAAAACCACGGATAAACTAGTCGACGTTCATTTAATGATTCAAAATCCTGGCGAGTACGTCGAGCTATTCGCAGATATGGGAGCGGATATGATTTATTTCCATCCAGAAACGGATCTCCACCCGATGCGAACCGTTGATAAAATCAAGAAAAAAGGGAAAAAAGCCGGGATTGCCATTAACCCTGGGACATCGGTTGCTACGATTGAAGAATTGTTACCGGTTATTGATTTAGTGATGGTGATGACCGTAAATCCAGGATTTGCGGGTCAAACATACATTTATTCAGTGGATGAAAAAATCAAGCAATTAGTCACGTTACAAGGAAAATACGCGTATGAGATTTACGTGGACGGTGCGATTTCAAGAGAAAGAATAAAGACGTTAAGCGGGTTCGGTGTTAGCGGGTTTGTGCTTGGAACGTCGGCGTTATTCGGGAAAGAACAAAGCTATGCGGACATTATTGCGGCGATTAAAGAAGGAGCGGAATAAAGATGAAGATTGCGATTGGTAGTGATCACGTAGGTCTTGAATTAAAGCCATTGATCATTGAATATGTGAAAGAATTGGGGCACGAGGTAGAAGATTTTGGTCCGTACAGCAACGAACGCACGGACTATCCGATTTACGGGAAAAAAGTAGCTGAAGAGGTTGTTGATGGCACCTTCGATAAAGGGATTTTGATTTGTGGCACAGGGGTTGGTATTTCCATTGCGGCGAACAAAGTGAAAGGTGTTCGTGCGATTGTATGCAGTGAACCTTATTCTGCAACCCTTTCGCGTGAGCATAACGATACAAATGTGTTAGCGTTTGGCTCACGCGTGATCGGTAGTGAAGTTGCCAAATTAATTGTCAAATCATGGTTGGAGACGGATTTCGAGGGTGGTAGACATGCCAGGCGTGTCGAGATGATTGCTGATATTGAAAAAGGCTAAGGGGTTAAATCTAAAAAGGTGGTGTGATGCTGTTTCCGTCAAAGCAGCGGGTTACGATATGACAACAGCGTTAGTCGTGACGAATGCTGCTGAATATCGCCACATTGAAGCCATTGAGTTTGGGGAAGTGAGTGTTGGGGGACCCCTTTTAAAAGTGTCTAACTAACGAAGGATTAAAATTAAAACGGCATGTATTGAAGGTCAATTTCAATACATGCCGTTTTTGCACTAACGTATTTCTTTATTTTAAACGGGCACTGCTTGTGCTATCACGCACAAGTAGTTTCACAGGTAATGTGATGCTATCAAACGAGAAATCTTTGTCTTTGATCATTTTTAGTAGGTTGGTGACTGCGATTTCTGCCATCTTTTCCAAAGGTTGTTTAACTGTGGTTAGTTTAGGCGATAGAATTTCAGCAAAGGAGATATCGTCAAATCCCGCGATGGATAGGTCTTCTGGTAGGCGAATGCCATAGAGCGCGGCTTGTTCATAAATACCAACCGCAATTAAATCATTTCCGCAGAAAACGGCGGTGGCTTTTGAATCAAACACCTTTTTTGCAATTTCTTGTCCCCCTTTTTTGGTCAAGTCGGTTTCGAAAAGGATCATCTCTTTGTTTGCTTTTGAAAGGACATCGGCAAACCCTTCGTATCGTTTATGAAGGTTTCGATACCCAGAGAAGTCGCCGATGAAGGCGCAAGTCTGGTGGTTTAGCGCTAAGAAATGTTGTGCAATGAGCTTTCCACCTTCAAAATTATCGATCCCGATAGAAAAGTTATTTTGAACCCGGCGATTATCTAGGATCAAGTAGGGGATGCCATGCTTTTTTAATAAAGGAAGTTTTTCTTTGCTCTCTTCTGTTAAGCCGCAAATGATTAGACCGTCGATAGAGCGCCCGATTAGTTCATCAATGTACCTAGCCTCAAGTGAAAGGTCTTCGCCGGAATTGCATAAAAAAGTAATGTACCCTGCTTGATGCAAATGGTTTTCTAAGTTTCTTGAAAATTCAGCAAAGAAAGGGTTGGTGATTTCGGGAACGATGAGACCAATCGTAAAACTTTGTGATGAGACAAGACTCCTAGCGGTATAGTTAGGTTTGTAATCAAGCTTTTCAATTGCCTTTAGCACATCGTTTTTCGTTTTTTCTGTGATACGGTCTGTTTTTTGATTAACGACCATTGAAACAGTCGCTGTCGAAACGCCAGCTAACTTGGCGACATCTTTGATTGTTATTGCCAATTTATTTCTCTCCTTTAACGTCATTGAAGTGATCATCTTTGAGTATGTTACATTTACAATAACATAAAAATTCTTTAAGTTCAATTAATTTTTTATTTTTTTTCGCTTCCTTGTCATCGGCTAATGTTAAACGTTTAAATTGATTTCAGTTAAAAATGCCGCGATGTACTGGTGATATTTAGATTTAAAAAGCTTAAACCGTCTAAACCAACGGTTTTAACAGGTTATTATTAAAATATTATGTGTTAACACTTGACAGGTTAAACGTTTAAATAGTATAATGGCGACAGAAATAGCGAAACGCTTTTAAGTGAAAGGGTGAGAGTATGATTAAAATGGTAGTTGTTGGCAGCTCGGCGATTGACTTGGTGGTGACCTCAAGCGTTCGTCCTCTGAAAGGTGAAACTATTATTGGTGAAACGTTTAACACGATACCGGGCGGAAAAGGTGCAAATCAAGCGATCGCCGGAGCTAGGCTTGGTGCAGAGGTGGGCATGATAGGCTGCGTTGGAGACGATCCTTTCGGTCGTGATATTTTAGATAATCTTGTGAAAAACAATGTTTGTGTAGCTGCTGTTGAACGCATAGAGGGGGTTGAAAGTGGAACTGCACATATTATTTTAGCAGAAAATGATAATAGCATTATTGTGGTTAAAGGGGCAAATGATCACATTACACCTGCTTACATCGAAAAATATGCCGATCAGCTTAAGTCTGCTGATATTGTTTTGATTCAACAAGAAATGCCTGAGGAAAGCGTCGATTATGTTGTGAATCTTTGTGAGGAAAACCGTGTGCCGATTGTTTTAAACCCCGCTCCAGCAAGGCCCGTTAAAGCGGAAACAATTAGCAAGGCAACCTATCTCACACCGAATGAACATGAAGCGAATCTTTTGTTTGATGTTGATGATTATCGTGACATTTTACCTTTATATGCAAACAAAGTGTTTGTGACAGAAGGTGAGAATGGCGTTAGGTATCACGATGGTGAAAAGGAAGTATTGGTGCCTACTTATGACGTAGAGGTGGTGGATACCACGGGTGCTGGCGATACGTTTAATGCGGCTTTTGCTGTGGCATTAGCGGAAGGAACATCAATTTATGAGAGTTTGAAATTTGCGAATCGCGCGGCTTCTTTAGCGGTGACAAAGTTTGGTGCACAAGGCGGCATTCCGACTCGCAAAGAAGTGGAAGATAGGATGGTGGATTAAATGAAGAAAACGGGAATGTTAAATAGTCATATCTCAAAATTATTAAGTGACTTGGGTCACAAAGATCACATTGTGATTGCAGATGCTGGGTTACCAATTCCAGATGGTGTGTTAAGAATTGATCTAGCCTTAAAAAGGGGAACGCCGAGCTTTTTAGAAGTGTTAGGCACCGTGTTGGACGATATGGTGGTTGAGAAGGCGATTGTTGCAGAAGAAGTAAAAGAACAGAATCGTGTGATACACGAAGACATGCAAGTGAAATTTTCAGACATGGAAATCGAGTATGTCGATCATGAAACGTTTAAGGCGCTAACTAAAGGAGCAAAAGCTGTTATACGTACAGGAGAGGCGACGCCTTATGCCAATTGCATTTTGCAGTCAGATGTGTTCTTTAGGGAGAAGTAAAATCATAGTTAAAAGGTGGTAGGTACCATGTCTTTTGTTTTAGGTATTGATATTGGCGGCACACATATAAGGCTAGGCTTGGTGAATAAAGAGTGCCAGTTGTTTGATTTTACTCAAATAAAAACAAATGTGGTTTTTAAAACGAATTGTCCCGTTGATGATTTATTAGGAGCGATTAATGATTACTTGGGAGCGTGCGGTGAACATGAACGTGTTCGTGCGATTTCCATTGGTTTTCCCTCTACCATTGACAAAGAGGTAAAAACTGTGCTTTCAACCCCAAATGTTCCGACGCTTCAAAATGTTAGGGTTGTTGATGAACTTTCTGAAAAACTGACGATTCCGATCTACCTTAATCGAGATGTGAACTTCTTAATGTTGTTTGATATTCATCAGCAAAAGTTAAACACGGATGGGGTTGTACTAGGCTTTTACTTCGGAACAGGCATCGGCAATAGTATTTTTATTGATGGGAAACCTCTCAGAGGAAAAACAGGAGTGACCGCTGAACTTGGCCATATCCCGATGGTTGGCGATCCTTTGCCCTGTACTTGTGGAAGTATCGGTTGTTTAGAAAATCACGCTTCGGGACGACATTTGATGACGTTGCTAGAAAATGATTTTAAAGGGACGGATGTTTCAGAGATTTTCACTTTACACGTTGCTCATCCCAAAGTGATGACGTTTATTGAAAACATGGCCATCGCAATTGCACTAGAGGTGAGCTTATTGGATCCTGAGTACATTGTGCTCGGTGGTGGCATTTTGCAAATGAAGGATTTTCCGAAAGATAGGCTTGAAGCACGTATTAAAGAGCGAGCGAGAAAGCCGTTTCCGTCTGAAAGTTTAGAGATTATGTATGCTAACGAGGGGCAAGAAAATGGTGTTATAGGAGCAGGTCTTTATGCGTTCCAGCAGCTGTTGGCGAGTGGCAAGGGATGAGATCGTGATAAAGGTGAAAGGGTGAGACAGTTTGAATATCAAGATAAAAGGAATTCATAAATCATTCGGACCTAATAAAGTATTAAGAGGTGTCGATTTAGTCATTAATCCTGGTGAAGTCCATGCACTGATGGGAGAAAACGGTGCAGGAAAATCAACGTTAATGAACATTGTCACAGGTGCGCTTAAGTGTGACGAAGGAGTGATGCTTATCGACGATGAGCCGAAAACATTTGCTAGCCCCATCGAAGCAGAGCTAGCAGGCGTCACGTTTATTCATCAGGAAATGAACACTTGGCAAGACATGACGGTCGTTGAAAATTTGTTTGTTAACAAGGAGCCGAAAAAGGCGTTTGGTCTTCTGGATGTGAAAGAGATGAACCGACGTGCCACGGAAATCTTTCAAAAATTAGGCGTTGAAATGCCTTTGCATGTGCTAGCAAGGGATCTTTCAGTGGGGAGTCAACAAATGGTTGAGATTGCTAAGGCGCTGATGACGGATGCGAAGGTGTTGATCATGGATGAGCCAACAGCGGCGCTGACAGATCGAGAAACGGCGAAACTTTTTGAAGTGATCGCAGAATTAAAGAAAAAGAACGTGGGTGTTGTTTACATTTCGCATCGGATGGAAGAAATTTTTAAAATCAGTGATAAAATTACTGTGATGCGCGACGGTAAAACCATTGATACAAAGTTAACAGCAGAAACAAATTTAGATGAAGTGGTTCGAAAGCTCGTGGGACGAGAAATTGATGACTATTACCCGAAGCGGGAGGTGCCGATCTCGCAGGAAGTGCTCTTGAAAGTTGAAAATCTAAGTCGAAAAGATGCTTTCAAACACGTTTCATTCGAATTGAAAAAAGGCGAGGTGCTTGGCTTTTTTGGATTGATGGGTGCCGGACGCACAGAAGTGATCCGTGCGATTTACGGCATTGATAAATGTGATGAAGGAACGTGCTATATCAATCAAGAAGAGGTGAAATTAACCCCTCAAACGGCCCATCGTCATCGCATTGGCATTGTGACGGAAAATCGAAAAGCTGAAGGGTTGCATTTGGATTTTTCGATCAAAGATAACATTGCCTTGCCAAACATTGATCAGCTTTCTAAAGGGTTGATTAATCACAAGCAAGAAAGTGACTACGTGGCAAACTTAATCAAGATGTTGACAGTGAAAACGGAAAACGCAGCACATCCAGCGAGTAGCCTATCTGGGGGGAATCAACAAAAAGTTGTGCTTGCAAAATGGATGGGCTTAAAGCCGAACATTCTCATCATGGATGAGCCGACGCGAGGGGTTGATGTCGGGGCTAAGCAAGAAATATACAAGTTGATTAACGATCTGGTTAAAGATGGTGTGAGTGTCATCTTGGTATCAAGTGAGCTTCCTGAAGTGATGGGAGTGAGTGATCGAATCGTCGTCATGCACGAAGGGAAAATTTCAGGAATAGTGTCAAGTAGCGCAACAAGCGAAGAAATTATGACGCTTGCGACAGGAGGCAATGAACATGTTTAAAGAAAAAGCGTTAAACGTATATGGGAAATTTGGTCCAGTGATTGGCTTATTAGTGTTGATTGTAGTGGTTGCTTTTTTAAGTCCGATCTTCTTAACGCCTTCGAATTTGACAAATCTTTTGAGGCAGGTTTCAGTGAACGCCCTCATCGCGTTTGGGATGACGTTTGTTATTCTGTTAGGCGCGATTGATTTATCAGTTGGCTCTGTTCTAGCTTTCTCAAGTGCTATCATGGCAAGTTTGGTTGTCAATGAGACAAACTATTTTATCGCGCTTGTCGCCGCAGTGTTGGTGGGTGCCGCACTGGGAATGATGAACGGTTTTGTGATTACGTTTGGAAAGGTAGCACCATTTATTGTGACACTAGCAACGATGACCGTTTTTAGAGGAGCTACCTTTATTTTTACCGACGGGGTTCCAATTTCGGGTATTTCGAGAAACAATAATATCTTTCAATTTATCGGTAGAGAAAGTGTCTTGGGAATCCCATTCCCGGTTATCCTCATGTTGGTAGTTTTCTGTTTACTGTTTATTTTGTTGCACAAAACCCCCTTTGGGCGTAAAGTTTATGCCGTAGGTGGCAACGAGAAAGCAGCGAACATTGTAGGTGTGAAAATATCGAAAATTAAGATATTGGTTTTCACCATGTCGGGTGCATTAGCCGCGTTGGCAGGTGTGATTATCACGTCTAGACTGGGATCGGCACAACCAAATGCAGGTCTTTCTTACGAGTTAGATGCCATTGCGGCTGTTGTTTTAGGTGGAACAAGCTTATCCGGTGGGAAAGGCAGGATGTTCGGGACGTTCATTGGTATTTTAATTATCGGTGTGCTTAATAACGGCTTGAACATTTTAGGGGTTTCAAGTTTTTATCAAGAGGTGGCAAAAGGCGCTGTTATTTTAGTAGCCGTGTTGCTCGATCGTAAAAGTGATTAAATAAAGGGGTGTGGTGAGTTAGAGTCCATTAAAGCGAGGTGATGCTGAGGGGTTGAAAGGTGACAAGGTTTTAAAAAAGACAGTGTTTAGAAAAATAAAAAAGGTAGGTTAGTAAAATGAAAAAATTATTAGGAATTGTTAGTGCTTTGTTTTTAGTTTTAGTTCTCGTGGCATGTGACGCAGATAACGGTAACGGTGACACGGAAACGGCTGCTGATGGTGATTTTGTTATCGGTGTGTCGCTGTCAACGTTAACCAATCCTTTCTTCTTGGACGTTGAGGAAGGAATCAGAGAAGCAGCGGAAGAGCACAATGTGGTGGTTCATGTTGTTGGAGCAAATGATGATGCGGCTGTACAAAGTGATGGCATTGATGACCTCCTGCAACTGGATCTAGATTTAATCATTATCAATCCTGTCGATGCTGAAGCGATTGTGACAACGGTTGAATACATTAACGATACGCACAATATCCCTGTCATTACGATCGATCGCAGTAGCGAAGGTGGCGAAGTCGTTTCTCACGTTGCCTCGAATAATGTCTTGGGTGGTGTACAAGCAGCCGAGTTTATTGTTGAACACGTCGGAGAGGGTGCAACGGTTGTTGAATTGGAAGGTCAACCAGGTGCGTCTGCTGCAAGAGAGCGCGGCGAAGGATTCAATAGCGTGGCAGATGGCTCGCTTGATGTTGTTTCGCGTCAAACGGCGAATTGGAACCGAGCAGAAGGGTTGAGCGTGCTAGAAAGTATTTTACAAGCACACCCAGAAATTGATGCGGTGTTTGCTCACAACGATGAAATGGCACTAGGCGCGCTTGAGGCACTTCGAGCTGTCGGAAGACTGGACGATGTATTAGTTGTCGGATTCGATGGTATTGACGATGCACTTGATGCGATTCAAGCGGGCGAAATGGCAGCCACTGTTGCGCAACAGCCGGTTTTAATGGGGAGAATGTCAATCGAAGTAGCGCTTGATTACCTAGCAGGCAATCAAGTGGAAAGCTCGATTGATACGCCGTTGCAATTAATTGTGGAATAAGGTGTTTTTAAGACTAGGTTGTAAAAAGTAAAACATACCCAGCGACCCGCTGGGTATGTTTTTTGCCACGTCATAAAAGCATTTGCAAAATGATGCTGAAACAATTATAATAGTAGGTAATAAACTTAAAGGTCGTGTTAAGATGAGTCGAGTTAAATTAATAGCCACGGATATGGACGGGACGTTTTTGAAAGAAGGCGGTATCATGCCAGAATCAGCGTTTGATCTCATTGATCGGATGCAAGAAGCGGGGATTAAATTTGCTGTAGCCAGCGGTCGTCAATATCGCAATTTATTTGAAGTGTACGCTAACATCAAAGATAAAATTATCGTGATCGCAGAAAATGGTGGCTTTGTTTTTGATGAAGGGAAATTGATTAGCAGTGACCCGATCTCGCGAGCCGATGGCGCGTTGTTTATGTCAGAGACACGGAAGATTAATGATCGCGGCCTGATCATGGTGTGCGGGTTAGATTCGGGCTATATTTTTAAAGAAGACGTCGCCAAGTCATCCCGATACGAAGAGTTTTCAAAAAAATATTTTCCTGTGCTAACGGTTATCGACGCTTTTGATGACATTCCTGAAACTGAGACGATCGGGAAGTTTACGATTCTGGAATACGACGGGGATATGACCGTATACAAAGAAGGGCTTAAGCATTTAGAGAATCGTTTGCAAATCACGGTAGTGGCGTCAAATGCCATTGATGTGATGGCACAGGGCGTTAATAAGGGAACGGCGATTAAGCGGATTCAAGATATTTACGGCATTACGCGAGAAGAAACGATGGTTTTCGGGGATCACCTGAACGATCTTGAGATGATGCAAGAAGCGCATTATAGTTATGCGATGGCGAATGCGCTCTCTGAGGTAAAAGCGGTGGCTAATTTTGAAGCGCCTTCGAACGAAGAGGAAGGCGTGATCCAAGTGGTTGAAGCATATTTATCAACATTAAAATAGGACGGTGTGAAGATGAAGAATGTAAAATTAGTGGCGGTGGACATGGATGGGACGTTGTTGTTCCCGGATAAAGCGATGCCGGATTGGGCGATTCCGTTAGTCAAAAGGTTAATTGATCAGGATATTATGTTTGCGGTATCGAGTGGGCGTTTGTATCATAATCTGATGAAGCTGTTTGAAGAGGTTGTTCATGACATTGTGTTAATTGCGGAGAACGGGGCGCTTGTGATGGACAAGGGAGAAATCGTTTATAGCAGTGTGATAACGCGGGAGGATGCACGGTTGTTGTTGGAAGAGGTGCGTAAGTTGCCAGGAACAAAGACAACGATTTGTGGTCTTGACGCGGGATACTTGTTTGCCTCTGAAATCGAGGATTTGGCAGATGCGTTGAGTTCGGGTTATTTTGCGAACCCGGTCGTCATTGATACGATTGACGATATCCCGGAGGGTGAGCAGATTTTGAAATTTGCGATTTTTGATGAAGCGGGCGACGCGGTAACGACGATTCGTGATGGCTTGGCGCACGTGGATCATAAGTTTCAAGTGGCGGTATCGGGGGCTGAATGGGCAGATATCATGAACGTCGGGGTGAATAAAGGCGTAGCGATGAAGGCTTTGCAAGCGAAATACGGTATTACTTACGAGGAAACGATGGCGTTTGGTGATCAGTTAAACGACATGGAAATGATGTCAGAAGCGTATTACAGCTATGCGATGGCGAATGGGATTCCAGAGTTAAAGGCTGTTTCTAATTTTGAAGCACCTTCAAACGAAGAGAGCGGTGTGCTGAAAGTCGTGGAAGAACTCCTGGCAGGGCGTGTATAATTTTACGATAAATGTCCATCTTAATAATGTGTAAAGCACAATAATAGGAGGACTTTTATTATGGGGAAAAAGAAAAATAAAAATAAAAACAGGCAACGTCAACAAGCAGAGGCGCAAGCTAAAAAGCACGTGCAACCACAGTTTGAGCGCTCACATTTAGAAGAGATCGGTGAGGATCTGATGGAAGTGGCGAGCGATACGTCGCGTGAAGTGGCCAAAGATGTGAAAAAAGGGTTGCATAAAGCGAAGAAGAAAATGGATTCTCAGAAGGTTCGCAATCACTTAGAAGAGATGGGCGAAGACTTTATGGAAAAAGCAGGGGATGCCGCACAAGAGGCTTCGAGTGACGTCAAAAGAAATCTGAACAAAGCGATGCGCAAAGCGAAAGTTGAGCAACGACGCGAGCACTTAGAGGAGATGGGCGAAGAGTTCATCGAAAAAGCAAGCGAAGTGTCACACGAAATTGCGCAAGACGTGAAACGCGGATTGAAAAAAACAGCGAAAAAAGTGAGCAAAACATTGAAAAAAGCTTCGGCTTCAATCGATGAAATGGCAGACTAATTGCCTGTTTAAACTAGCCATTGAGCAGCAAATCAACGGCTGGTTTTCTTTTGGAAAACTTTTCAAATTCGCTTTTCATTTGATTTTCAGTGTGCTATAATTTAGTTATTATTGTTGTTTTGAGAAAGTTGAGGAATTAAAATGAGAGCCAGTATTCAAACGTTATTAGACCAATACCAAGTGAGAAAAACGGTTAAGCAGAAGCAGGCTTTCATTGCGTTTATGAGAACCCACGCGTACGAGCACGGTTATAAATTAGACGAGCAGCACTATAAAAACGGACGAGGAAAAAATTTATTTGTGGGGAAGCCGGAGCGTGCAAAAGTCTTTGTCACAGCGCATTACGACACGCCCGCGAATGCGCTAATCCCGATTGCCACAGTGGTTGGCAGCGCCCCTGTGTATTTGATCAGTCAAGCCCTGGTTTTTCTACCTGTTATTATTCTTTTTTGGGTGTTACAACTAGCAATAACCGCCGTCGTAGGTGACATGGGCCTCCTTGCCGCACCGATGTTCTTTTTCGGCTTAAACATCTCCTTGTTTGTGTTTCTCATGTTGATCGTGTGGTGTTTTCAAATGATGATGGGTGTTGCAAACAAAAAAAATGCGAACGATAACACGTCTGGCGTTTCCGTCTTATTGGCTATGCTCGAAGATTTGTCGCGCGAAGAAAGAGAAAAAGTTTGCTTTGTCTTTTTTGATGAAGAGGAAAAAGGCCTTGAAGGCGCGAAAGCTTTTAAACGGTTTTATTACGAAGAGACCCGATTTAAACCGTTGATCAATTTTGACTGTGTCGCTCACGGGAAGCATTTGATGTTTATCACAAAAAAAGAGTTCAGAGAATCGCCGTTTCACGCGTTACTTGCTGAAGCGACTAGTGAAAAAGCGTTAATGAAAGAAGGCTTTCGGTACGTGTACGCCTCTGATCAGCTGATTTTTAAAAACAGCGTCGGTGTGGCATCGCTGCACAAAATGCCGGTGGTGGGCTACTATTTAAGCCGACTACATTCGCGCTTTGATACAAAGTTTTCAGTGGCGAACATTGAAGCGCTAAGTGGGATGATGATTGAATTTATTAGTAAAATTGAGAAAAATGAAAATTAGGGCTTTACAAATCTTGCGCAATTCTGTATAATGTTAAAGGTTGTTATTGAAACAACTTTTAACGGTTATGTCTCGGTAGCTCAGCTATGAGTTACGGAGTACGAACCACGAAGTGGTGAGTGGCGTAGAACGAATTGTCGGGAAGCACGGAGCGTAGAGAGCGCCCTTAAGACTTGACAACTTGTTGTCATATAGTCTTACAAGTGCCCTTGGGGTGTACTGGACCGACAGGATTTCTAAGCAGTACGGAAATTTGTGAATAGCATCACCCCATATGTCTCGGTAGCTCAGCTGGATAGAGCAACGGCCTTCTAAGCCGTCGGTCGGGAGTTCGAATCTCTCCCGGGATGCCATTTTTTTTATTAAAATAAACCTACAAT